>Ga0209368_1000045_pt1 | contig 230371 bp, 223 predicted proteins | sample EBPBio242008_DNA_FD_185862 | JGI IMG/M metagenome (GOLD analysis project Ga0209368, IMG submission 185862) | Wastewater treatment Type I Accumulibacter community from EBPR Bioreactor in Madison, WI, USA - Reactor 1_4/24/2008_ DNA (SPAdes)... | ecosystem: Engineered > Bioreactor > EBPR >... | reverse complement strand
GACCACGGCGATCGCAACGCAATAGCTGTCGCCGCCCGCGAGGAACTCGCGCGTGCCGTCCAGCGGATCGAGCAGAATGAAGATCGCGCCGGGTGTCGGATTCTGGGCGGTCTCCTCGCTGACGATCGGAAAACCGGGCAGCAGGCGCATCAACGCTTCCTTGGCGGCGTGATCGGCCGCAAGATCGGCCGAGCATACCGGCGAGCCGTCGCTCTTGAGCGTGACATCGCGCGCTGCCCGCTTCGCCAGCAGGACGGCCGCACTCAATCCGGCAGCTTCCGCCAATTTGCGCCCCAGCCCGTCGCGGTCGCGCAGGCGGGGATCGTCATGGCCGATCATCGCGGCCCATCCTTCTCATAACCGCCCCGATATGGCGATTAACCACATGAAAACCAAGATAGCAGCATATCGAGTGACAACGACGCCTCAATTCCGGCGCATCCCCGTTTCCAGGACCTCGCCCCCATGACCGACATCTCGCTCGAGCCGCTCGATCTGGCTGCGCTTCTCTGCAGCCGCGTCTGCCACGACGTGATCAGCCCGGTCGGCGCGATTGTCAACGCTCTCGAGGTTCTGGAGGAAGACGATCCGTCGATGCGCGATTTCGCGCTGGAGTTGATCAAGAAGAGCGCGCGGGCCGCCTCGGCCCGTCTGCAATTCGCCCGCCTTGCCTTCGGCGCCGCCGGTTCGGCCGGCGCGATGATCGATCTCGGCGATGCCGGCAATGTCGCGAACGGCTTCCTCAACGACGAGAAGCTCTCGCTCGACTGGGACGCCCCGCGCGCGCTTCTCCCGAAGAACCAGGTCAAGCTCCTGCTCAACCTGCTGGTCATCGCGACGCAGGCCGTGCCGCGCGGCGGCAAGCTCGTCTCGCGCGCGAAGGTCGAAGGCGAGCAGGGCACGTTCGACATCACGGCGACCGGCTCGCATGCCCGGATTCCGGCCCATGTCGAGGAACTGCTGGCCGGGCGTTCGGAAACCGGCACGATCGACGCTCATGCCGTCCAGCCGCTCTATACCGGCATGGTCGCCCGCGCAGCCGGGATGGACATCACCTTCGCGATCGACGGCGATACGGTGACGATCAAGGCCACCAAGGCCGCCTGAACGATCGTTACCGGTCGAGACGCGATCTCAACCGATCATAAACCGTTCTCCTGCTTTAGTTCCTGCAGCGTTCCGCGTTGAGTGAAGTTTCTGCATGGACGAGCTGCTGCAAGAGTTCCTGACGGAGACCGGCGAGAATCTCGACACGGTCGATCGGGAGCTCGTTCGCTTCGAGCAGGCCCCGAACGACCGCGACATCCTGAGGAACATCTTCAGGCTGGTGCACACGGTCAAGGGTACCTGCGGCTTCATCGGCCTTCCGCGGCTGGAGGCGCTGACTCACGCGGCCGAGTCGGTGATCGGGCAGTTCCGCGACGGCGCCACCGTCAATTCGATCGCCGTCACCGCAATCCTGGAGACCATCGACCGGATCAAGGATATTTTGGCCGAGCTCGCCGAGAAGGGGCAGGAGCCCGAGGGCAACGACGAAGCGCTGATCGGCGAGTTGTTCGCGCTGGCCGAGCACGCCAAAAGCGAGCTCAGGCAGCAGGCTCCGACGGAAACGCCGCTCGACCCGGTCGCCGCCTATCTCGCCCGCCATGGTCAGGCCGCTGCCGTCCCGGCAAGCGTCGAGGACGTCGTCTTCCAAAGCGCACCCGGCCCGCAGCGCGGGCGCGATGGCCGCATCGAAGGCAGCGAACCCGCGGCCGCGGCGACAGAGGATTCCCCAAGTCCGTCGCGCAGCGGCGGCCCGGCCACGCTGCGCGTGAATGTCGACACGATCGAGCATCTGATGACGATGGTCTCGGAGCTCGTGCTGACCCGCAACCAGCTTCTCGAAGTCGCAAGGCGACAGGAGGATGCCGGGCTCAAGGCCCCGCTCCAGCGTCTCTCGCTGATCACCGCCGAGCTGCAGGACGGCGTGATGAAGACGCGCATGCAGCCGATCGGCAACGCCTGGTCGAAGCTGCCGCGCATCGTGCGCGATCTCAGCGCCGAACTGGGCAAGCGCATCGAGCTTCTGACCGAAGGCGCCGAGACCGAGCTCGACCGCCAGATCCTCGACCTGATCAAGGACCCGCTGATCCACATGGTCCGCAACTGCGCCGACCATGCGATCGAGCTGCCGGCCGACCGGCGCCAGGCCGGCAAGCCCGATCACGGCACGATCCGCCTCGCCGCCTATCATGAGGGTGGTTCGGTCACGATCTCGATCGCCGATGACGGGCGCGGCCTCGATATCGAGCGCATCCGCAGCAAGGCCATCGCCAAGGGCCTCGCGACCGAGGCCGAGCTGGAAAGGCTCAGCGACGCGCAGATCGGCCGTTTCATCTTCCATCCCGGCTTCTCCACCGCCGATAATGTCACAGCGGTCTCGGGTCGCGGCGTCGGCATGGATGTCGTCAAGACGAATGTCGATTCGATCGGCGGCACGGTCGACGTCGCCAGCCGCCCGGGCCTCGGCACGACCATCACCATCAAGATCCCGCTCACGCTCGCGATCATCTCGGCGCTCATCGTTGTCGCCGGCGAGGATCGTTATGCGATCCCCCAGATCGCGGTGCGCGAACTCGTCCGGGCGAAGGCTGGCGACGACAATCGCATCGAAGAGATCAACGGAGCGCCGGTCCTGCGGTTGCGCGGGCGCCTGTTGCCGATCGTCTCGTTGCCGGGGCTGATGGCCTGTCCGGGCCGGGAAACCGCCAGGCGTGTGGATGGCGAAGGCTTTATCGTCGTCACCCAGATCGGCGAGCGGCAGTTCGGCATCCTCGTCGACAGCGTCTTCCACACCGAGGAAATCGTGGTGAAGCCGATGTCGAGCAAGCTTCGCCACATCCACCTGTTCTCCGGCAACACCATCCTCGGCGACGGCACCGTCGTCCTCATCGTCGACCCCAACGGCGTCGCCCGCCTGGTCGGCGCGACGACGTCCGAGGACGCGGAGGAGGAGCCGCGCGAGGCGGCGGTCCAGGTGCATCGCGGAGAGCGCGCGACCATGCTCGTCTTCAGAGCCGGCGCCGGCAGCCTCCAGGCCTTGCCCCTGTCGCTCGTGACGCGGCTGGAGGAGATCGAGGCCGGCGAGTTCCAGCGCAGCGGCGGCCGCACCCTGCTGCATTATCGCGGGCGCCTCGTCCCGGTGACGCCCGTCGCGGGCACGCAATTGCGCTCCGAGGGCATCCAGCCGCTCGTCATCGTCTCGAACGGCGACCTGACCGTCGCGCTCGCCGTCGAGGCGATCGTCGATATCGTCGAGGATACTTTCGAGCTCGAGATGGCAGCGGCCGACGCACGCGGCATCATCGGCTCGGCCATGATCCGAGGCCGTGCCACCGACATCCTCGATCTCGCCCACTACCTGCCGCTGAACGAGCCCGGCTGGTTCGCGGCCGGGCGTAGCGCGGAGCTTCCCGGCCGGATCCTGCTGGTCGAACCGTCCGACTTCCTGCGCGACATGCTGAGCCCGGTGTTGAGAGCCTCCGGGCGGATCATCGCGCCGATCGCCGATTTCACCGAGGCAGCCCTGGCCACGGCAGGCGAGCCGATCTTGACCGCATTGCTCGATCTCGACCGCGACAGCGAGGCCGCCTTCGCCTTCGCCGCCCTCCTGCGTGAGCGCGCCAAGGGCGAGCGCCTGCGCATCCTCGGCCTGACGACCTGCGCCACGCCCGACCTGCACATGCGGGCGGTCCAGGCCGGCCTCGACGACGTCATCGCGAAATTCGACCGCCGCGCCCTGCTGAGCGAGCTCAATACGGCGGGCGCCGACCTGAGGCATGCGGCATGATGTCGAGCGAACAACAGGCCCCCTCCTCCGCGTCCGGTTTCGGCGACTCGCTCGACTATGTGACGATCCGTATCGGCGAGCAGCTTCTTGGTCTGCCGATCGGCCGCGTCCAGGACGTCTTCATCGCCAACCGCATCACGGTCGTCCCGCGTGCGCCTGACGAGATCGTCGGCCTGATCAACCTGCGCGGCCGCATTGTCACCGCGATCTGCCTGCGCAAGCGGCTCGGGCGTCCGGTCGAGCTCAAGCTCGACGGCCAGGGCCGCCAGGAACTGACGGCGATCGGCATCGACCACGGCGGCGAGGCCTATGCGCTCATCGTCGACGCGGTCGGCGAGGTGATCCGGCTCGACCGGTCCACCTTCGAGCCGCTTCCGGTTCATCTCGATCGCGTCTGGGCGGCACTGGCGACGGGCATCCATCGTCTTGCTGACGAGCTTCTCGTGGTGCTCGATCTCGACGCCGTCCTCGATCTCGACCTTCGCAGCGCGGCCTGACGGCCGCGCCACAGTTTTGGAGACCCAGTCATGAAATACTGCCTCGTCGTCGACGACTCAGCGGTGATCCGAAAGGTGGCCCGCCGTATTCTGGAGGGGCTGCAGTTTCGCATCGCCGAGGCCGAGGACGGTGCGCGCGCCATCGACGCCTGCAAGGGCGAGATGCCGGACGCCGTGCTGCTCGACTGGAACATGCCGATCATGGACGGCTACGAGTTCCTGCGCACGCTGCGCCAGATGCCGGGCGGCAAGCGCCCCAAGGTGGTGTTCTGCACCACCGAGAACGACATCGCCCATATCGCGCGCGCCATGCATGCCGGTGCCGACGAGTACATCATGAAGCCCTTCGACAAGGAGATCGTGGCTTCGAAATTCCATCAGGTCGGCCTGCTCTGAGCGAGCGCGTCCCGATGCGGCAGCGCATCGGCATCGCTTCGCCGAGGATGCCTACGCTCAAGATGCCTGCACCTACGCCGCCGCCCCGGTGAGAAACATGCCGACCTTGTCTCCTCGCGCGCTTCCAGCAAGCCCCGCATCGCGGCACAAGACCGTGGTGATCGCCGACGATTCCGTCGTCGTGCGCGGGCTCTTCGCGCGCTGGCTGGGTGAGGCCGGCAATTTCCACGTCGTCGCGGTCGCCGGGGACGGCGAGACCGCTGTCGCCCACGCCACCCGCTTCAAGCCTGACGTGATGGTGCTCGACCTCGATATGCCCGGCGTCGACGGTGCCGCGGCACTGCCCCAGATCCTCAAGGAAAGCCCGAACACGGGTATCCTGCTCGCCGCAACGTTGAACGAGCGCAACACCCGCCTCGCCCTCGAATGCATGACGCGAGGCGCGATGGACGTGGTCTCGAAACCGGACAGCCGCAGCGGCATGACCCTGTCGCTGGATTTCCGCAGCGAGTTCCTGCTCAAGCTCGGCAACATCGTTCAGGCGCCGGTGAGGCCCGGCTCGCTCCCGCCCGAGATCGACATCGATCTGCCGCATGCCGGGCCGACGAACCTGCGCCCGCTCGTCTCGGTGATGCCGCGCTATCTCGTGATCGGCGCCTCCACCGGCGGTCCTCGCGCCGTCGCCAAGGTACTGTTCGACATCGGCGAAGGTCTCAACGACCTGACGACGGTCGTCGTCCAACACATGCCGCCGCTCTTCACCGCCTCCTTCGCCGAACAGGTTGCCGCCCATATCGGGGTTCCCGCCCGCGAGCCCTTCGACGGCGAGCGCCTGATGCGCGGCACCGTCTACATCGCGCCCGGCGGACGCCATCTCGGCATCGACCGCCGGCTCGGCCATATCGTCGCGCGCATCGGTGACGAGCCGCCCGTCAATTTCTGCCGCCCGGCCGTCGACGTCCTGTTCAGCGAAGCCGCCCGCCATCTCGGTCCGGCCGCACTCGGCCTCGTCCTCACCGGCATGGGCAGCGACGGCACCACTGGCGCCGGCGCGCTGCGCAAGGCCGGAGCCGCCGTCATCGCCCAGGACGAGCCGAGCAGCACGATCTGGGGTATGCCCGGTTCGGTCGTGCGCGCCCGCCGTGCCAGTGCCGTCATCGCGCTCGACGAGATCGGCGCCTCGATCCGCTGCCTCGTGCGGGGGGTGCAAACCGCATGACCGAAGCCGATTTCGCCTTCCTGCGCCTTCTGCTGCAGCAGCGCTCCGGCCTGTCGCTGACCGCGGACAAGCGTTACCTCGCCGAAAGCCGGCTCGGCATCCTCTGCCGTCGGCGCGGCATCGCCGATATCGAGGCGCTCGTCCGCCAACTCAGGCTCTCGCGTGACCTCGCTCTCGAAAGCGCCGTGGTCGACGCCATGACCACCAACGAGACGCTGTTCTTCCGCGACCAGACACCGTTCAATCTGTTCCGGGACGTCATCCTGCCCGAGCGGCTCGCCGCCAATGCCGCCAGCCGGTCGCTGCGGATCTGGTGCGCCGCCGTCTCCAGCGGCCAGGAAGCCTTTTCTCTGGCCATGCTGATCGACGAGCTCGGCGACCGGCTCGCCGGCTGGAAGATCGAGATCCTCGGAACCGATATCTCCGCGGAGATTCTGGAGAAGGCCCGCGTCGGCATCTACAGCCAGTTCGAAATCCAGCGCGGGCTGCCGATCCAGATGCTGCTGAAGCATTTCCAGCAGATCGGCGACAAATGGCAGGTTTCCGAGCGCATCCGCTCGATGGTCACGTTCAAGCAGCACAACCTGCTCGAGCGCAACGACCAGTTCGGCCGGTTCGACGTGATCTTCTGCCGCAACGTCCTGATCTATTTCGACGTGCCGACCAAGGTGAAGGTGCTGGAACTGCTGACGCCGCGCCTGGTGCCGGACGGTGCCTTTCTGCTCGGCGCCGCCGAAACCGTGCTGGGGCTGGCGACGAAGCTGGTCTGCGACCCGCAGCATCGCGGCCTCTACCGGCACGCCGCGATGGCGGCCCCGCTCGCCGCCTCCCCCGCGCTCGGCCTCAGTCCCCGCACCGCCATCGTCGCCGGGATGCGCGGCTGAGCCGGCCCCGCGTCTTGACGGAGCGGTGTTGCAGGCAGGCGAAAGCCGTTCTCGACGACCGCGATGAACCCAACCACCGCACAAACAAAAACCCCGCCTCTCGGCGGGGTCCCCGTCGACCTGTCGTGTACATCCGACGATCAGGTCAAGAACTGGTATGGCGTCGCTTCATGACCGCCCGATGACGGGCGGGCGACGGAAATGCGTCAGGCCGGGATGCGTTCCTCGACATCGGACGGCTCGCGCAGCACATAGCCGCGGCCCCAGACGGTCTCGATGTAGTTCTTGCCGTCAGACGCGTTGGCGAGCTTCTTGCGCAGCTTGCAGATGAAGACGTCGATGATCTTGAGCTCGGGCTCGTCCATGCCGCCATAGAGATGGTTGAGGAACATCTCCTTGGTGAGCGTCGTGCCCTTGCGGAGCGAGAGCAGCTCCAGCATCTGGTATTCCTTGCCGGTCAGGTGCACGCGGGCGGCATCGACCTCGACCGTCTTGGTGTCGAGATTGACGACCAGATCGCCGGTGGTGATGACCGACTGGGCGTGGCCCTTCGAGCGGCGCACGATCGCATGGATGCGGGCGACCAGCTCGTCCTTGTGGAACGGCTTGGTGAGATAGTCGTCGGCACCGAAGCCGAGGCCCTTCACCTTGTCCTCGATGCCGGCGAGGCCGGAGAGGATCAGGATCGGCGTCTTGACCTTCGCCACGCGAAGCGAGCGCAGAACCTCGTAGCCCGACATGTCGGGGAGGTTCAGGTCGAGCAGGATGATGTCGTAGTCGTAGAGCTTGCCGAGATCGACGCCCTCTTCGCCGAGGTCCGTCGTATAGACGTTGAAGCTCTCCGATTTGAGCATGAGCTCGATGCTTTGAGCGGTCGCGCTATCGTCCTCGATCAGCAGAACCCGCATGTCCACGTCCCCAATTTCGCCCGCAGGGCAGGTTTGACCGTTGTTTCCGCCCGGACCGTTCGGCCCCGGACGACGACGCACTTGCCCAATGAAACGCCACGCGACACGCTACGAGGAAACTGGTTAACAAACCGTGATTCCCGAGCGCAAGCGCTTCCTCGGAGAAAGTGAACGATCCTTGTCGAGGTGAGTCGAATTTGACACGGATCGCTGAACTTCTCGGCCGCGAAAGCGCCTCTCGCGGAGGGTTGCCCCGGGAAACAGCGCCATAATGGCTCTGCGACACGTGGCAGCCTCAATCCGCAGTGTTAATCACAGAGCTTAACAGCAGGTAAATGAGCGCAATTTGTTAGGAACTCTTACCAAATCATCCACAGGTCGGGCCGGCCGCGAATTCGGTTGCCCGTACACTGCCGGCGAAGTTGAATCACTCCGATGAATTCCCCGTCCCACGGCCATGACCGCCTCTCCGCTTTGGCGACCGCCATCGAGCATATCGAAAGCGTGACCATCTATGGCCGCGTCATCGGCGTGCGCGGCCTGCTGGTTGAGGTCGCCGGGCCGATCGGCACGATGAGCCTGGGCGGGCGCGTCGGCATCGAGATCGCGCCGGGCACGCGCGTTCCCTGCGAGGTCGTCGGCTTCTCCGGTGACAAGGCGCTGGTCATGCCGTTCGGCGGGCTCGACGGCGTCCGCCGCGGCTGCCCCGTCCATGTCGACCAGGCGCAGCCGGGCCTGCGCCCCACCCCGGCCTGGCTCGGCCGGGTCGTCGATGCGCTTGGCCGTCCGGTCGACGGCGGCCCGCCTTTGCCGCAGGGCGACACGCTCTTCGCCTATCGCAACGATCCCCCGAACGCCCATAAGCGGCGCCGGGTCGGTCGCCCGCTCGATCTCGGCGTGCGAGCTCTCAACACCTTCCTGACCTGCTGCATCGGCCAGCGCATGGGCATCTTCGCCGGCTCCGGCGTCGGCAAGTCCGTGCTGCTCTCGATGCTGGCGCGCTATGCCCAGGCCGACGTCAACATAATCGGCCTCGTCGGCGAGCGTGGCCGCGAGGTGCAGGAGTTCTTGCAGGAGGATCTCGGGCCGCAGGGCCTCGCCCGCTCGATCGTCGTCGTTGCGACCTCGGACGAGCCGGCGCTGATGCGCAAGCAGGCGGCCCTCACCACGCTGACGCTCGCCGAATATTTCCGCGACCGCGGCCTGCAGGTGATGTGCCTGATGGATTCGGTGACGCGCTTCGCCATGGCGATGCGCGAGATCGGCCTGGCCGCTGGCGAGCCGCCGACCACGAAGGGCTACACCCCGACCGTCTTCGCCGAACTGCCGCGCCTGCTCGAACGCGCCGGCCCCGGCACCGGCGACGGCGCCATCACCGGCCTCTTCACCGTGCTGGTCGACGGCGGCGACCATGACGAGCCCGTCGCCGACGCAGTGCGCGGCATTCTCGACGGCCACATCGTCATGGAGCGCTCCATCGCCGAGCGCGGACGCTATCCGGCGGTCAACATCCTCAAATCGGTCTCGCGCACGATGCCGCGTTCCTGCGACCCCGCCTATTATCCGGTGGTGCAGAAGGCGCGCTCGACGCTCGCGACCTATGCCGACATGGAAGAACTGATTCGCCTCGGCGCTTATCGCCAGGGTGCGTCAGCCGAGGTCGACGAGGCGATCCGCCTGCATCCCGCGCTCGAAGCCTTCCTCAAGCAGGCCAAGGACGACGCGACGCCGCTGCAGGAATGCTACGCCCGTCTTGCCGCTATCATGAGCGGCACGGTCTGATGGTCATAAAAGCCCCCCGCCGCAGGATGTTCGACCGATGATCGCAGCGCTCCTGATCGGCCTCGTCGCGCTGATCCATGTCTACATCGTCATTCTGGAGATGGTCTGGTGGGACACGCCGCGCGGCCACAAGGCCTTCGGCCTCACGCCGGAATTCGCCGCGCGCTCGAAGGTGCTCGCCGCCAACCAGGGGCTCTATAACGGCTTCCTCGTCGCCGGCCTCGGCTGGGGTCTCTGGCTCGGCCCGGAAGGCTTCGCGATCAAGCTGTTCTTCCTGGCCTGCGTCCTCGTTGCCGGACTGTTTGGCGCAGCAACCGCCAGCCGCAAGATCCTCTATATACAGGCGCTGCCCGCGGCGCTCGCAATCGCGGCCCTGCTGGCCCGGATCTGATCCCGCTTCAGGCCCGCGCCACCATCCGCACCAGCGCGAACATCGCGGCGAAGCCGATGGCCTGAATGGCCGCCGAGATCACCAGTGTCGGGCTGGCGCCGAGCCGCTCGACCATCACCGCGAAGAGCAGCGGCGCCGCGGCGAAGGTCATGTTCTGCGGCACGGTGAGCTTGCCGAGCATCGACGCGAAGCCGTTGCGCCCGAACAGCGCCAGCGGCAGCGTCGCCCGCGCGATCGAGATCACGCCGAGCGCCGCGCTGAACAGCACGATGAAGATCGCAGCCGCCGTAATCGTCATCGTCACGAAAGGCAGCGTCAGGCACAGGATCGGCCCCAGCAGCAGGCCGAACAGCGCCACCTTCTCGGCCGGAAGCCGCTCTCCCAAAGTCGCGTCGATGGCGCGGGCGGCCAGCGTCGCCGGGCCGCTGAGCGTCGCGACCCAGACAGCCTCGGCCTGCGTCAGCCCGGCTTCCTGGAACAGGCTGATCAGATGCAGCGGCAGGCCCCATGAGACGAGCCCGCTGGCGGAGAAGGCGAGCGCCACCAGCCAGAACGCCGCCCTGCGGGCCTCGGGCGCGACGCGCCCGCGTTCGCCGACGGATGCCGCCTCCGGCTTGGCCGCGCGGGCAGGCAGATGCCGATAGCGCGGGATCGACGCATAAACCGGCAGTACGATGACGATCTGCATGGCCGCGAAAACGAGCAACGTCATCCGCCAGCCGAACGCGTTCATCAGCACCGCTGTCAGGGGCCAGAACACGCTGGAAGCCAGTCCCGTAACCAGCATCATCAGGCCGATCACCCGCCGCGTCCGGTCCCCCATCAATTGGGAGATCGTGACGTTGCCGGTATTGGCGAGCGACATCGCATGGCCGAGCCCGATCACGAACCAGCTCGCGAGATAGCTAACCGGCCCCTGCGCCAGCGACAGGACGCCGAGCCCGAGCGCGCAGATCACTGCACCGATGCACATCGAGCGCCGCGTGCCCTCGCGGTCGAGCACGCGCCCGATCGCGGGTGCGACCAAGGCCCCGGTGACGAGCAGGATGGTGATGCCGCCGAAGACGATCTCGGCATTGAGGCCGATCTCGCGATCGAGCGCGCCGACCAGAACCGAGGGCGAATAGAAGGTCGAGCCCCAGCCGATGATGCGGGTCATGGCCAGGCCGAGAAGCAGGGGGCCGTGCCCGCCGAAACGAGAAGAGGCAGCCAAGACAGGATATCCGCGGAGCAGGAGGCCGAATGGCCTTGCGTCCGACGTCACTAGATCATCCCGACAGCCGGCGGCAGCAACCGCGACGCGGGCGGATCATGCGTCAAAGGCAGCCCGTTCCGGTAAGGAAAGGTCAACCTCCTTGCGCCATGTTGCTCCTCGTCTCGCGGATGGAGTTCCGGCGCGCGCCGAGGGGTCGGCAGCGCCGATGCGTAATCAGGAGTTGAAAACGATATGAAGTCGCGAGAGACGCTTCTTCGGCTCAAGCGCTTCCAGGTCGACGAAAAGCGTCGCCGGGTAAGCCAGATCGAGATGATGATCGCCGATTTTCATCGGATGGCGAGCGATCTCGATCGCGAGATCCAGGCCGAGGAATCGCGCGCCGGCATCGCGGACCCCGCCCATTTCGCCTATCCGACCTATGCCAAGGCAGCGCTCGGCCGCCGCGACAACCTGCGCCAGTCGGCCGACAACCTGAAGGGCCAGCTCGACGAGGCCAAGGCCGAGCTGCAGGAAGCCTTCGAGGACATGAAGAAGGTCGAGATTCTCGACGACCGCGAGCGCGCCTCGGAGCGTGCGGCGGAGGCCGCCCGCGACCAGGCCACCATGGACGCGATCGGGCTGCGCTCGCGCGTCTGAGGCCGCAATCAGAGTTCAGACAAGAGGGCGGCGTCCGGAAGGGCGCCGCCCTTTTTCATGCGATGATGGGATGGTGCTCGACGGAGTCGCGCCGCAGCTTGCCGGTCAGGCGCGGATCGTCATCGACCTCGACCCCGCGCTTGAACACCGTGAAGCCGGAGCGCTGGTAGAAGGCGAGCGCGGCGGGGTGGTCGAGCGTGCAGGTATGCACCCAGAAGCGCGTGATCGGCTTAGCCCAGGCCAGCGCGAGCGCCCGGTTCATCAGCCAACGACCGGCGCCCTTCCCGACCACGGCCTCGTCCAGCCCGAAGAAGGCAAGTTCGCCCTCGCCCGGCACGCGGAAATCCAGCTCGAGCAGGCCGACATCGCGCCCCTCAAAGCGAACGGCGTAGAGCTCGACGGCCGGGTCGGCGAGGATCGCCTCGATCTCGGCGCGCGGCTTGGTCAGGCGGCTGAACCACATCCAGCGCTCGCCGAGCAGCCGGTAGACGGCGAGATAGCGCTCGACATCGGAGCGTCCGATCGCATCGAGCGAAAAACCCACGATCCCGACCGGGTCAGGTCGCTCCGGCGGCCGTTCGAACATCTCCAGCGAAGTCACGATGGTCGCGATCTTGCCAGGTGGCAGGTCGGTCGTTCCGGTCAGGGTGATGGTCAGGCTCTGGGTCATGAAGGGCTGTTCGATCGGCTCGTAAGGGAATCTGCCGCGATCATGACATGATCGGGATCGAAAGATCACCGCATGCCGATGCATGCCCGGCGTCACGGCATCGCGCCCCGTCCCGCCTCCCCGGCTGGACATCACGATGGATCGACGCGCCGGCGAGGCGCGATCCGCCTTCACGTACGATCGAGGATGAGACGAGATGAACCGCACCGCCACCGTCCTGGCAGCCCTCCTCGCCGCCGGCCTGCTTGCCGGCACGGCCCAGGCCCAGCAGCCCCATGGCGGCCATGCCGGCCACGGAGTCTCTGCTGCGACGGCAAAGCCCGGCGAGAGCGCCTCGACCAAGGCCTATCGCGACGCCAACACGAAGATGCACAAGGACATGGACATCCCCTATTCCGGCGATGCCGATGCCGATTTCGTTCGCGGCATGATCCCGCATCATCGGGGCGCGATCGACATGGCCAAGATCGTCCTCGCCCATGGCAAGGATCCGGAAATCCGCAAACTCGCCGAGAACGTCATCCGCGACCAGGAGAAGGAAGTCGCGATGATGCGGGACTGGCTGAAGAAGAACGGCAAGTGACCTCCGCTTCACGCCCCTGACCCTGGGCCAGGGCGAGCAAGCTCAGGCGCTTGCCCTCGCTCCTCCCCACTGGCAGAGAGGGGAAAGGTTCGCGCCGCAGCGGTGACGACGTGGGCCATCCTACCCGTCACCATCTTGTTCCGAACCCGCGGCCTCCATGAAACGCTATCTCGACTATCTCTGGCCGATCATCGGGCTCGTCGCCGTCGTCTGGTCCGTCGAACTGCTCTGGGACAAGCTCAAGGCCGAGGCTGGCTCGGACGCCGCCATCAAGGCGCTGCTCGCCGATGCCGGGCTCTGGCAGAGCATCAAGATCATCGCCCACCGCATCGGCCACAAGATCGCGGTGATTCCGCCGGAAGCCTTCCTCCATGCCGCGCTTGCGACCCTCGTCGCCTATGCCGCGCTCGCCTGGTACGACCGCATCGCCCTGATCCATCTCGGCAAGGAGAAGGGCATCTCCTGGCCCTATATCTCGCTTTGCTCCTTCGTCACCTATGCACTCTCCCACAATATCGGCGCCTCGGTCTTTTCGGGCGGCATGGTGCGCTACCGCGCCTATACGGCGAAGGGCCTGACGGCGGGCGAGGTCGCGGTCCTCGTCGCGCTCTGCTCCTTCACCTTCGCCTTCGGCACGATCTTCCTGATGGGGCTCGTGCTGCTCTACGAGCCGCAGATTCTGCATCCGCTCGAACGGATGTCGAAATGGTTCGCGATATCAGACAATACCGCGCGGCTGATCGGCCTCGGCATGCTCGCCTTCGTCGCGCTCTACACCGTCGGTTCGTGGCTGCGCTTCAGGCCGCTGAAGATCGGCAAGTTCGAGATCATCTATCCGCGCCTGCCGATCGTCTTCAGGCAATATCTCGCGGCGCCGCTCGAACTCGCGGGCGCGGCTGGCATCATCTATTTCGCGCTGCCCGAGCAGGGCAATCCGGGCTTCCTGATCGTGCTCGGCGCCTTCCTGCTCTCGTTCTCGGCCGGTTTGCTCAGCCAGGTGCCGGGCGGCGTCGGCGTGATGGAGGCCGTCTTCCTCGCGGTGATGCCGGGCGTGCCGGCGCCGGCGGTCTTCGCCGCGCTGCTGATCTGGCGGCTGTTCTACCTCATCCTGCCGCTGGTCTTCTCGCTGCCGATCGTGCTGGCCTTCGAGCGGGCGCAGCTCAAGCGCAGCACCCGCATTGCACCGCCGCCCTAGCATCGGCCCGAAAAGCGGGAACCGGTTTTCGAGCCAAGCCGATGCGCAAAAAGCCTGTCAGCGCTTGAGCGCGATCGCCGCTGCGCCGAACATCAGGAGCGCGCCGATCGCCTCCGACCAGCCGAAGGGCTCGCTGAGCGCGACGACGCCGACCGCGACCGCGATGGCCGGGCTGACGAAGGCGTAGAGCCCGGCGCGGAAGGCACCCCAGTCGCGCAGCAGCCGCATATAGATGGTGAAACCCATCAGCGAGCCGCCGACGATCAGGAAGAGCACCGCCGGCAGCACCGGCCAGCTCGCCAGCGCCCGGACATCGGCGAGACCGACCGGCTCCAGCGAAAGCGAGACCGCGGTCAGCCCGATGCCGCCGATCAGCGTCTGCCAGCCGGCCAGCGTCAATGTCGGCATGGTCCCCGCGATCGGCCGGGACAGCACGGCGCCGACGCAATAGAACAGCGTCCCGGCCGCCACGGCCGCGAGCCCCATCGCCTCGAGCGGATCGCCATGCGCAGCGGAGAGCCCGCCCATCGCCCGCGTCGCGAACAGGAAGCCCAGGCCCACGGTGCCGAGCGCGATCGCCGCGATCTTGCGCCCGTCGATCTGAACGCCCTCGATCACGCGGCTCGCCAGCAGCGTGTAGATCGGAATCGTCGCGAAATTGACGATGGCCGCGAGCCCGCTCGGCGCATGCTTCGTGCCCCAGAACAGCAGCGTGTAATTGGCGGTGTTGAGCAGCAGCGCCGTGCCGATCAATCGCGGCCAGGCACCACCCGGCACCTTGTACACGTCGCGCCCGGCCCAGAGCAGCATCAGCAGGCCGGCGATCGAGAACCGTGCCGCGGCCAGGAAGACCGGAGGGACATGCATGGAGCCGACCTTGACCGGCAGCCAGGTCAGCCCCCAGACGAGGCACATGACGGCGAAAAGGGCGGTGTTGCGCGACATGCTCTCCGCTTAGCCGCAGGCCGTCGGGCTGACCATTGCGCGGCAGGCATCGGCGCCCCGTGGAAACCGGAGAGAAGCCTCAGACGCTGCCGACCGTCTTGAGCCGCACGCGCGGATGAATCTCGGCCTGCGACAGCACCGGCGTCTCCCGGCGGAAGCGTTCGATGATCTGGCGGGCGAAGGGCCGGGCCATGGCCGAGGTGACCAGCGCCGGCATCTCGCCAATGCGCGCGGCATCCTCGAACTTGTCGCGGACGTGATGCACGAATTCCTGCAGGCGCGAGGGCTGCATGGCGAGATGACGGTCCTCGCCCTGGCCGATGATCGACTCGGCGAAGACGCCTTCCCAGGCCGGCGACAGCGTGATGATCGGCAGCACACCCTGCATGTTCGAGAACTGGGCGCAGATCTGGCGGGCGAGCCGCGCGCGGACATGCTCGGCGATCTCGCGCGGGTTGCGCATGCCCGACGAGACCTCGGCAATCCCTTCGATGATCGTCGGCAGGTCGCGGATCGAGATGCGCTCGGAGAGCAGGAGCTGCAGCACGCGCTGGATGCCGGTGGTCGAGATCTGGCTCGGCACGATCTCCTTGACGAGATCGGCATGGTCCTTCGGCAGCTCGCGCAGCAGCTTCTGCACCTCGGAATGCGAGAGCAGCTCCGGCATGTTGGACTTCAGCACCTCGGTGAGATGCGTCGAGATCACGGTCGCGGCGTCGACCACGGTGTAGCCGCGCAATTGCGCCTCGTCCTGCAAGGCCGCGTCGATCCAGGTCGCCGGCAGGCCGAAGGTCGGCTCCAGCACATTGTGGCCCGGCAGGTTCACGGCGCCGCCCATCGGATCCATCGCCATGTACTGGCCGGCATAGACGATGCCCTGCCCGGCATCGATCTCCTTGATCTTGATGAAGTAGTGGTTCGCCTCGAGCTGGACGTTGTCGACGATGCGGACGGCGGGCATGACGAAGCCCAGCTCGGCCGCGAGCTGGCGGCGCAGCGCCCGGACCTGATCGGTCAGGCGATCCTGCCCGCTCGGCGCATTGACCAACGGCAGGAGCCCGTAGCCGATCTCGATCTTGAGCTCGTCCATCTTGAGGAGGTCGTTGAGCGTCTCCTCGCGCTGCGTGCCGTCCGCAGAGACCGCACCGCCGGCCTGGCCCGCGTCGGCCATGCCCTGCTCGGCCTCGCGGGCCTTGGCCGCCTTGCCGAAACGGTAGGCCATGAAGCCTGCGCCAGCTGCCAGCACGAGGAAGGGCAGCATCGGGATGCCCGGCAGCACCGCGATCAGCAGCATCACCGCCGCCGACATGCCGAGCGCCTTGGGATAACCGGAGAGCTGCTTGCCGAGCGCCTTGTCGGCCGCGCCGCGCACGCCCGCCTTCGAGACGAGCAGGCCGGCCGCGGTCGAGACGATCAGCGCCGGCAGTTGGCTGACGAGGCCGTCGCCGACGGTGAGCAGCGTGTAGTTCGTCGCCGCCTGGCCGAAGCTGAGGTTCTGCTGCGCCACGCCGATGACGATGCCGCCGAGCACGTTGATGAAGGTGATCAGCAGGCCGGCGATGGCGTCGCCGCGCACGAATTTCGAAGCACCGTCCATCGAGCCGAAGAAGGAGGACTCATCCTCCAGGGCCCTGCGGCGGACCTTCGCGGTCTCCTGATCGATCAGGCCGGCGGACAGGTCCGCGTCGATCGCCATCTGCTTGCCGGGCATGGCGTCGAGGCTGAAGCGGGCCGCGACCTCGGCAATGCGGCCCGAGCCCTTGGTGATGACGACGAAGTTCACGATGATCAGGATCGTGAAGACGATCACGCCGATCACGAAATTGCCGCTCATCACGAAGCCGGCGAAGGCCTCGATGACATGGCCGGCGGCCGCCGTGCCCTCATGGCCATGGGCCAGGATCAGGCGCGTCGAGGCGAGGTTCAGCGCCAGCCGGAACATGGTGACGATCAGCAACACCGTCGGGAAGGCCGAGAACTCCAGCGGCTCCTCGATGAAGAGCGCGGTCATCAGCACGAGCACCGAGACGATGATCGACAGCGCCAGCAAGAGATCGAGCAGCACCGCCGGCATCGGGAAGATGAGCACCACCAGGATGCCCATGACGCCGATGGCGAGGAAGAGGTCGGGACGGTTGAACAGTTTGCCGAGCGCCCCGCGATCGGGAACGGTAAAGCCTCTGCCCTGCCCTGCCGTCATATCGGTCATCGACCGCACCGCCCCACGCCTGCGCGCCCCGAAGCAGGGCGCAGCTCGGCAATTCTTGCCGGGCGTATGGTGAACGATTGGTTAAGCCGCGCTTCGGCAGCCTGTCCCCGAACGCTCCACCGGAACCTTCTCGGCCAGGCACCGTTGCTTCCCGACGCCATGCGCATGGCGGCTGTGTCGCCATCGCCGTACGCTTCGCATGTCCGGCCGCGCGCAAGCCGCTCGAAAGCGTGGCGCGACCGCTCGACGCTGTCGAGTGACGAGGCTGCATCCGCAACCGTGCCCCGCAAAAACCAGCCCGATGGAACAAAGCGTCATTTAAATGCATTATTCCATGCTGGCATTCCTTGCCTAAGAATGCCGCGGGAGATGTGGTGACAACAGCCTGGAGGCCGTCGTGGACAGACGCTCATTCCTGATGACACTGGTCAGCGGCTTTGCCGCAGCCGGCATGGGCGGCATTGCCGCCGCCGAAGCGGCCCAGCCCAAGCTGGTACCGGTGCCGGACGCGAAGCCCACCAAGGGCGACGAGGCCGTGACCGCCGAGATGAAGGAGGCGCTCGACAAGAGCGACGCCGAATTCAGCCAGTATTACTATTACCGCCGGCCGCGCTACTACGCGCGCCCGCGTTATTATGCGCGCCCGCGCTACTATTACCGGCCGCGCTATTACGCCCGCCCGCGCTACTATTATCGCAGGCGCTATTACTGACCAAAACCCGGGTCAGGCAGCGCTGATGCGCGTCTGACCCGGCTCAGCCACCGTAATGCCGGACGAGGTGTACTCGCTGAGCTTGTTGCGCAGCGTGCGGATCGAGATGCCCAGAATCTTGGCCGCATGCGTCCGGTTGCCGAGGCAGTGATCGAGCGTGTCGAGGATCAGCTCGCGCTCGACATCGGCGACCGTGTGGCCCACCAGCGAACGCGTCATGGCCTCCGCCGTCTGGGCCGCCCGTGCGGCCGGATCGCGCGACGGAGCCGGTGAAAGCGCCTCGCCTTCCGGGCTGAGCACGGCGGAAGCCGCGATCTCTGGCCCGCTCGCCAGCAGCACCGCCCGGTGCATCGTGTTTTCCAGTTCGCGGACATTGCCGCGCCACGCGCTGGCCAAAAGCAACTTGCGTGCGTCGGTCGCGATCGGCCGCGCTGGCAGCCCGTTCAGATCCGCATATTTCCTGGCGAAATGCTCGGCCAGCACCAGGATGTCGCCCGGCCGCTCGCGCAGCGCCGGCAGGCGCAGATGCACGACATTGAGGCGATAGAGCAGGTCCTCGCGGAACGAGCCCTCGCGCACGGCATCGGCCAGGTTGCGGTTCGAGGTCGCGATGATCCGGATATCGACCTTGACCGGCTGCGTGCCGCCGACCCGGTCGATCATGCGCTCCTGCAGCGCGCGCAGGAGCTTGGCCTGCAGGCGGACATCCATCTCCGAGATTTCGTCGAGCAGCAGCGTGCCGCCATTGGCCTCTTCGAACTTGCCGATGCGGCGCGCGATGGCACCGGTGAAGGCGCCCTTCTCATGGCCGAACAGTTCGGATTCGAGCAGGTTGTCGGGGATGGCCGCGCAGTTCACCGCGACGAACGGGCGGTCCTTGCGGCCCGACTTCTGGTGGAGATGGCGTGCGATCACCTCCTTGCCGGTGCCGCTCTCGCCGGTGACGAGCACCGGCGCTTCCGAGCGCGCGATCTGCGTGGCGAGCTGCACGACGCGCTCCATCGCCGGATCGCGCCAGATCAGGCTGGACTGGTCGGCGGCGACCGCCTCCAGCACCGCCGCGATCAGCTCCGGATCGGGCGGCAGCGGTACATATTCCCGGGCGCCGGCCTGGATCGCCGCGACGGCGGCGCGGGTATCGGTCGAGGTACCGCAGGCGACGATCGGCGTGCGGATGCGCTCGGCCTCCAGCGCCGCGACATAGGCCGCGATCGGCTGCACCACATCGACCATCAGCAGATCGGCGCCCTTGGTGCGCAGCACCGCGAGCGTCTGGTCGAGGCTTTCGGTATGGGTGACGGCCGCGCCATGCGACATGGCGATCTTGGCGGCTGCAATGATCTGCCCCTTGAGACCGCCGGCGATGATGAGGCGCATGGCTCAGGTCCTTCTGTTCGTCGATGTCATGGGGCGGGCCGTCACCGGTCTGCCTTGATGATTTCGGTCATGGTCACGCCGAGCCGGTCCTCGACGACGACGACCTCCCCGCGCGCGACGAGCCGCTCGTTGACGAAGATTTCGATGGCCTCGCCGACGCGCCGGTCGAGCTCGAGCACGGCGCCCGGCACGATCTGGAGCAGGTCGCCGACCGCGACCTTGGAGGAGCCGAGCACGGCGGACACCGTGACCGGCACGTCGAAGACCTGTTCGAGATCCTCGGCCGTCTTGACCGGCACCGGGCCCGACCGGGCGACCGACATCTCGCCCTGATCGAAGGACAGGTCGGCCTGGTTCAGCGGCGGCAGATTGAGATCGCTCTCCTGGCTCATGGCTCAGACCTTCATGGTTCTGCATGGCCATGGCCGAACACGCGGGCGACCGCCTGCTCGACCAGAGCCGTGAGTTGCTGGCTGTCGAGGACGAAGCCGCCCTCCGCCCATTCGATACGCCCGTCGCCCGGCGCGATGTCGGATTGCCCGATCACGATCAGCTTGCCGGAGAAGCCGTGTTCGGCCGCGAGCTTCCGGACCAGCTCCTCGGCTGCCTCGACCACGCTCTCGTGCACGCGCAGCACGAGATGCGGCGCCGTGCGGGCATGGTTCAGGCACTCGCGGATGGCTCCCGCCAGGGAGGCCAGCGGCTTCTCGGCCAGCGCGGCCCCGGCCAGCGCCTTCGCCGTCACGATCGCAACATGGGCCGCATGTTCCTCGATCGCGGCGGTGCGGGCAGCCTCCTGCGCGAAAAGCCGCTCGGCCGAACGCGCGAGCTGGCCGGTCAGGCCGACGAGCTGTGACTGCGCTTCGCGATGCGCCTGTTCCTGCCCGGCATGGAAGCCCTCTGCGCGGGCCGCGGTGAGCTCGGCCTCGCCGGCGGCCTTGCGGCTGCCTTCGCGAAAATCCGTCCCGAACAGGAATTTCTTGGCGGACGTCATCTCAGTACACCAACTCGTCTTCGGAGCTGCCCTTGGACAGCACGATCTCGCCCTTTTCGGCGAGCTCCTTGGTCATCTGGACGAGCGTCGTCTGGGCCTCGTCGACCTCCTTGAGGCGCAAGGGACCCATGCTAGCCATGTCGTCCTGCATGTTTTTGGCGGCGCGCTGCGACATCGCCCCGAGGAAGAAGTCGCGCATCGGCTGGCTGGCGCCCTTGAGCGCACGCGCCAGCGTGCTCTTGTCGGCCTGGCTCACCAGCGTCTGCAGGCCGGCCGGATCGAGCTTGGCGAGGTCCTCGAAGGTGAACATCAGGGCGCGGATGCGCTCCGCCGCGTCCTGGTTCGAGGCGTCCAGTGCAGAAAGGAAGCGGATCTCGGTCTGCCGGTCGAAGCCGTTGAAGATCTCCGCCATCATTTCGTGCGGATCGCGACGGCGCGTCTGGGTCAGGGTCGAGACGAACTCGGTGCGCAGCGTATTCTCGATATGGTCGAGGGCTTCCTTCTGCACCGACTCCAGCCGCAGCATGCGGCCGACGACCTCGATCGAGAGATCGTTCGGCAGGTTGCGCAACACATTGGCGGCATGCTCCGCCCGGATCTTCGACAGGATCACCGCAATGGTCTGCGGGTATTCGTTCTTGAGGAAGTTCGCGAGCACGACAGCATCGATATTGCCGAGCTTCTGCCACATGTTGCGGCCGGCAGGCCCGCGGATTTCCTCCATGATCAGCGCGACCTGATCCGTCGGCAGGATCTTCTCGAGCAGCGAGATCGTGCGGTCGAACGACCCCGTCACCGCGCCGGCGCTGGAGAGCTTTCCGACGAAATCGAGCATCAGGCGCTCGACCTCGTCGGCATCGACCGTGCCGAGCTCTGCCATGGCGCGGGTGATGATGCGGATCTCGTCGTCGTCGAATTCCTGCCAGATCTTGCGTCCGTGCTCCTCGCCGAGCACGAGCAGGATGACGGCGGCGCGCTGCGGACCCGTCATTTCGGCGACGGTGGTCACGCCGAAGCCGCCGCCCTCGATGGCGTCCGGGAGACCGGGGGTTCGCGTAGCGATGGATCGGGCCTCAGCCATGTCTCAGCGCCCCGTCACGCAGCGGACTTCTCGTGAATCCAGCTCCGCAGCACCGCGACCGAATCGGACGGATTCTGCGAGACGAGGACCCCGATCTTTTCCACGGACTGCGCCTTGAGCTGGCCCTTGACCTGAGCGATGGCGAGCATCCGCTCGGACGGCCCGGCGTCCACGTCCACGGAAAGCGGTTCGCCGTCTGGGCCGACCGTCACCGCCCGCCCGCTGCCGGCCGGATCGCCGGTCGACCCGGCGGGGCCGGCCAGGGCGGCGCCACCATTGCGCATGAAGGAGGGGATCGCCCGGACATTGCTGTTGTCGGCGGCCAGAACCTGCTTCAGCAGCGGACGCACCACCGTCATCAGCACGATCACCGTGAGCAGCGAGATGACGCCGAGTTCGGCGAAGCGGATCAGGTCCTCACGGGTGAAGGACGTGAGCCGCTGCATCAGCGTCTGCTCGGTGAGCTCTGCCGGCGCCGGCGGTGCCTCGGCGAAGCGCAGGTTGACGACCTCGACCTTGTCGCCGCGGCCCTGGTCGAAGCCGACGGCGGTGCGCACCAGCTCGCCGATGCGCTCCAGCTCGTCGCTGTTGCGCGGCTGGTAGGACATTTCGCCGGCCGGGCTGCGCGTGTAGTTGCCGTCGACGAGGACGGCGACGGAGAGCTTCTTGACCCGTCCGCCCTCCAGCACCTCGGTGCGTGTGGTGCGCGAGATCTCGTAATTGGCGACCTCCTCGTTCTTCGAGGAATTCTCGCGCTGGTTCTGCTGCGCGCCTTGCGTCTGCTGCGCGCCCGGCAACTCGTTGCCGACGGTCACCGTGCCATTGCCGCCCTCGCTCGTGGTCGAGGCCTCCGTGCGGTTCTGGCTTGAACGCAGCACCCGGCTTTCCGGATCGTAGCTCTCGGAGCGGCTCTCGACCCGGTTGGTGTCGAGCGCGGCCGAGACCTGCACCCGCGCCCGGCCATAGCCGACGACGCTGGCGACGATATCCTCGACCTGCGACTTGAGCCGCTTCTCGATCGCGGTCTGCCGCTCCTCGATGCCGAGCCCGATCAGGCCCTGGTCGCTCTGCGCGCCGTCCGCCAACAGTCGGCCGCGTTCGTCGACGATCGACACCCGCTCCGGCTTCAGGCCGTCCACCGCCGAGGCGACGAGATGGCGCACGGCCCGGACCTGCGCGGCATCGAGATCACCCGCGAGCTTGAGCGCGATCGAGGCGCGCGGCGGCTCGCGGTCGCGCTCGAACAGGCGCCGCTCCGGGATGACGAGGTGAACGCGCGCCGCCTGCACCCGCCCGATCGAGCGGATGGTGCGGGAGAGTTCGCCTTCGAGCGCGCGCAGATGGTTGATGTTCTGGACGAAGCTGGTCGAGGAGAAGGCATCGCCCTTGTCGAAGATCTCGTAGCCGACGCCGCCGCCGGCCGGGATGCCCTTGCTGGCGAGGTCGAGCCGCAGGCGCGGCACGTCGGCCTTCGGCACCAGCACCGTCTGCCCGTCGCCGCGCAATTCGTATTTGATGCCGCGTGCGTCGAGATCCTTGAGGATGGCGCTGACATCCTGGCTGCCAAGCTCCGAGAACAGCACGCTCATCGCCGGCTGCGACATTTTGAGCATGACGAAGCCGAAGAAGCCGACGAGCACCAGCGTGACGGCCAGCATGGCTGCCAGGCGCGCCGCTCCGAATTTGGCAAACTGCTCGATCAGGCCGTTCACGCCGCCATCCGTCCCACAGAATCGCAGGGACGGCGCACCTGCTCCGACCCACTAGGCAAGTTTTTCCCAGCGCATGGTTAGCGGGCGGTTAATTTTTGGGGGCGAGTCGTTAATCTTTCTCGCGGGCTAGAGCATTTTCAAGCGAAGTGGGCTCCGGTTCGCGTGAAGAAAATGCGCCAAACAAGAATTTGGAGCGGTTCGGCGTTCCGAAGGAGTGCGGAACCGCTCTGGCAGCGCAAACGCCAAAGGCGCCGGCCCTGTCAGGGCCGACGCCTTTGAAAAGAAACCGAAATCTCTGCTTCTTACTGGCGGTAGTGCTGAATCCGAGTCGTCCGCAGGCCGGCGAGGCCATGCTGATCGATCGACATCTGCCAGCTCAGGAACTCGTCGACGGTCAGCGTGTAGCGCTGGCACGCCTCTTCGAGGCTGAGCAGCCCGCCGCGCACGGCGGCCACCACCTCGGCCTTCCGCCGGATGACCCAGCGCCTGGTATTCATTGGCGGGAGATCCGCGATCGTCAGCGGACTTCCGTCCGGTCCGATCACGTATTTCACCCGCGGTCGCAATGGCTCGGTCATGGTACTCTCACACAACTCAACAGAGCTACTGAGGGCAGCATAGGCGGGCGGCTTTAAGAATTGGCTAAAACGATCGCCTCGGATGTCCACGACTGATTCGCTCACGCTCAATCGCTGCGGACCACGCTCTTCACCTTGTCGATCGGGACGCTGATGCCGCCGATCTTGAGAACCGGGATCGACGAGGTGAAATCGACCCCGTCGACCACGCCGCTGATCTGCGTCTTCGCCGTGATGACATCCCCCGCCACGCTCTTGGCGTCGATCGTGATGGTGTACTCGCCCTCCGCCGCCTTCGTGCCGGTCGACGTGGTGCCGTCCCAGCTATAGGTCTGGTCGCCGGCGGTCAGCGCCCTGGTCTGCGTTTGGACGACGTTGCCCTTGGCATCCTTGATCGTGATCGTCGCCGAGCCCGCGGCGGGCATGTTGACCTTCCACTCGGCCTTGCCGCCGGTCAACCGTGCCGTGGCGCCGTCGGCGGTGATCGTGGAACCGATGAAGCCGACCGCGTTCGTCGCCGTCCCGGCGGCGCTGAGGCTGAGCAGGGAGCCGAGCGTCTCGTTGGTCCTGAGCTGCTGCTCGACGCCGGCGAACTGCACGAGCTGCTGGGTGAACTGGTTGGTGTCGAGCGGGTCCAGCGGCGACTGGTTCTTGAGCTGCGTCGTCAGCAGCGTCAGGAACTGGTCGAAATTATTGGCGATCCCGCTCTTGGTGCCGGTCACGGCACTGTTGCTGGTACCCGATGTGCCGTTCGTTCCCGAAACCGCCATGGTGCTGATCCTCGTTCAGATGCTGAGATCGACGCCGCCGAGCCGGATGAGACGGCGCTGCGGGGCGGGGTCGATGGAAAGGGGGGCGTCGTCGGCCAGATCGCTGCCGTCAGGCTGGCGCGAGCGCTGCGGCGCCTCGTCCTGCTGGCGGTTCTGGCGGAAGGCCGACTGGTCGGACGGATCGCGCAAGGTGATGTCGACGCCGCCATCGGACGGCTTGAGTCCAGCCTGCTCGAAGGCGCGCTCCAGCGTGCGCGCATCGCGCTGCAGGAGATGCAGGGTCTCGACCCGGTCGACGACCAGCCTGGCGCTGACCTCGCCCTTGTCGGAGATCGACAGGCTGACGTCGACGCGGCCGAGTTCGTCGGGATCGAGCCGGATATCGAACTGCCGCGAGCCGGACATCGCACGCAGGCCGATCTCGATCGGCACGACATGGATCGGCGTCGGCTGGCCGCTCGCCGTGCCCTGCCCCGGCGCGCCGGAAGCCACATTCGGATCGAACGGCTGGATCAGGCGCTCATGCCCGGCCTTTCCGGGCGCCTGCTGCAGCAGGGTCGAGAGATCGAACGGCGTTGCCGGCTGCTGCTGGAGGGCGTCGAGCGCCTTGCCCTCGGCGGGAGCCGGAGCGGCGCCGGCTGCCGCCGGTTGGTCGGCCTTGGCGAGGATATCCGCAAACTCCTGCGCGCCCCGGCCCGCCGTTCCGGCGGCATGCACGGCGCCGGACGCAGCCTTGCCTTCCGTCGCTCCGGCGATCCCCGCCTGAGCGACGTCCGGCGTCGCCATCGCGACGAGCGGCAGCCCGCCGGTTGCGGCTGCGAGGGCCGGCTTCACGACGTCCTTCTTCCCTCCGCCCTCGGCCGTCAGCGCTTCCGCGGCATCACCGGCAGCCGCATCGACCGCAAGCAGCGGCCCCTGCGGCAGAACCATCGGCGACAAGGTCATGACCGGAACAGGCACCGGCGCGGCCGCCTGGCTTTCGGCCATCGGAACCGCAGCCGCCACCCCGGCCTCGCCTTCACCTTCGACGGCGGCCTTGCCGTCCTTCTTCGCCGCGCCCTCGCCGACTTCGCCCGGCTTCGTCGCCGGCTCCTCTCCGACAGTCTCGGTCTGGGTGCCCGTCTGGGCGGCGGCCATCGCGATCAGGAACGCGATCCCGCTCGCCTCAACCTTCGCCGTCTGCGGCTCGGGCTTGTTGGCCGGAGCCGACGCCACAACCGGCTCGGCAGCCGCCAGAGACTTGTCCACTTGCGCACTCACCTTGGCGGGGTCGACGGCCTGCACGGCGGCAGCGGCTTCCTTGGCGGCTACGGCCTCTCCCGAGGCAGCCATCTTCCCGGTTGCACCGGCCTTGGCCTGTCCGGCGGCATCCGGCCCCGCCTCGGGCAGCGCGAAGACCTCGCCACCCTCGCGCGGCTCGGTTTGACCGGCGCGCGACCGGGCAACCGGCGCTTCCGCAAGAGGCTGGCTGGTGAACGCAGACTGGATCGACATGAACGGTTCCGTGACGCGGGCAACGACGCGCCCGGTCCTGTCCAGCAAGTTGCAAGCCAGAAACACCCCTTGCTGAATCAAGGCCTTAGCACCACCTCATCTTAAGAGCGGGCAATATGAGCCCGGTTCCACGCGCCCAGGCCGGCAGGATTTGCCGATCCTGCTGGCGGCCTCGGAGCAAAGCCGGTATAGAGCCGGCAGACGCGCCGAAGCCGCCTTTCGAGCACCGAACCAGCGACGACACAGCCGAGAATGACCGCGCCCTTCCGCAATTCCCTCGACATCGCCAAGCCGCCCGCGGCGACACGCGTCGTCGCGGCGATGTCCGGCGGCGTCGATTCCTCGGTCGTCGCGGCCCTGCTCAAGCGCGAGGGCTACGATGTCGTCGGCGTCACGCTCCAGCTCTACGATCATGGCGCTGCCGTCCATCGCACCGGGGCCTGCTGCGCCGGGCAGGACATCCACGACGCCCGCCGCGTCGCCGAGACGATCGGCATTCCCCATTACGTGCTCGATTACGAAAGCCGCTTCCGCGATGCCGTGATCGAGCGCTTCGCCGAGAGCTATCTCGCCGGCGAGACGCCGATCCCCTGCGTCGAATGCAACCGGACCGTGAAGTTCCGCGACCTGCTCGATCTCGCCAAGGAGCTCGGCGCCGACGCCCTCGCCACCGGCCACTATGTGCTCAGCCGCGATCTCGGCAACGGCCATCGCGGCCTGTTCCGCGCGGCGGATGCCAGCCGCGACCAGAGCTATTTCCTCTACGCGACGACGCAGGAGCAGCTCGACCTGCTGCGCTTCCCGCTTGGCCATATCGACAAGGCGCAGACCCGCGCGCTGGCGGCCGAGCTCGGCCTCGCCATCGCCGACAAGCCGGACAGCCAGGACATCTGCTTCGTGCCGAACGGCCGCTATGCCGATGTCATCGAGCGGCTGAAGCCCGGTGCGGCCCGCCCCGGCGACATCGTCCATCTCGATGGCCGCGTGCTCGGCCATCATGACGGCGTGCTCCATTACACCGTCGGCCAGCGCAAAGGCCTCGGCATCAGTTCAAGCGAACCCCTCTATGTGCTGCGCCTGGATGCCGACGACGCCCGCGTCATCGTCGGCCCGCGCGAGGCGTTGAGCGTGCGCGAGATCCGCCTGCGCGACCTCAACTGGCTCGGCGAGATGCCGCTCGATGTGCTGCCACCGGAAGGGCTCGATGTCGCCGTGCGCGTCCGCTCGACCCGCGCGCCGCGCGAGGCCCGGCTCTTCCGCGACGAAGACGGCCTGCGCATAGAGCTCGCCAGCGACGAGGAAGGCGTTTCGCCCGGCCAGGCCTGCGTGATCTACGCCGATGCCGGCCCCGGTGCCCGCGTCCTCGGCGGCGGCACCATCCTGCGGCGCCCGCTCGCCCTGCCGGCCGCGTCCGCGCCGGCCGCCCTCGCCCTGTCCTGACCCGTTCAGGCTCAAGCCCTTCCGCGCGGATTCCAGACCATGCCGGTGACCTACGATCTCGACGGCCAGAAACGCGTCTACGCGACCTGGGCGAAATTCTACGACCGGATCTACCAGCACATGCTGGCCCGCCCGCAGCGCGAGGCGGTGGAAGCGGCCTGCGCCTGCGGGCCTGATATCCTCGAGATCGGCGTCGGCACCGGGCTCACCCTGCCCTATTTCACGCCGGACTCGCGCGTGCTCGGCGCCGACCTCTCGCTCGACATGCTCAAGGTCGCCCACCGCAAGGTCGAGAGCCAGAAGCTCGACCATGTCCGCGGGCTGATGGTGATGGATGCCTGCCGGCTCGGCTTCGGCAATGAGCGCTTCGACGCCGTCACGGCGCAGTTCGTCATCACGCTCGTTCCGAATCCGGAGCAGGCGCTGGCGGAGATGGACCGTGTCCTGAAGCCCGGCGGCGAGATCGTCATCTCCAGCCGCCTCGTCGACGATGGCGGCCTGCTCGCGCCGTTCTGGAGTGCGGTCGCCCCCTTGTCGAAGGCGATCGGCTGGAGCTCCGATTTCAAGGTCAGCCGGCTGACCGACTGGGCGAAGGCGACCGGCCGCTACGAGACGGTCCATGTCGGGCGCGGCTATTTCAAGGTCGTCCGGCTGCGCAAGCACGCTTCTGCCGATAACCCGCAATCCAAGGCTTGACGCAGCCCCGCCGCGCCGCCTATATCGCGCCTCGAAGACGAGCCGGCTCTGCCGGCCTCGGCCCTGTGGCGGGGTAGCTCAGCTGGTTAGAGCAGCGGAATCATAATCCGCGTGTCGGGGGTTCAAGTCCCTCTCCCGCTACCACTTCCCCCGGTATGGGCGGCGACGGGTTGGCCGAGAGCCGACCTCTTACTCAAACGATCACGTCTGAAACGAGCGCGCGGGATCTACGGCGCGCTTCCTTGCCATGATCGCTTGCATGGCTCCGATCCGCTGCGACAGCGCGCAGAGATCACGGCGATCGTCTTCCACCGCAGCGGGATGCCGCGCGACGACCGCCGCCTCGGCCAATGCATAGCCGTCAGGTACGCGCAGGCGGTTGACCCTCGACTTTCCCGCTTCCTAGTTTTGAACCCGGATCGGCGGAGTCATTCCGCGGCGTTGGAGAAACTGGGTCATGCAACTGGCTCTCGCTACCTGGCACGAAGTCGAAGAATACTTGCAGACATCGCGCGGCATTATCGTCCCCGTCGGCTCCACAGAACAGCACGGCCCCAACGGCCTGATCGGAACGGATCATCTCGACGCCGAGTTCATCGCCAAGGGCGTGGGCGACAAGATCGGCGCAATGGTTGCTCCGACGCTCGCCTATGGCATGTCGCAGCATCATCTGGGCTTCGCGGGCTCCGTGACGCTGCGCCCATCGACGATGATCGCCATGGTAGGCGACATCGTACGCTCCCTGGCCCGCAATGGATTTGAGCGCTTCTTTTTCATCAACGGACACGGCGGCAATATCGCGACCGTCACGGCTGCATTCGATGAGGTCTACACGTCGCTGTCACTCCAGCCGAACGGCAAGCCTTCCCCAATACGCTGCCGAATGGTGATGTGGTCGGGCGGAACCCGCGCGACCGCCATCGCGGACGAGCTCTATCCCGGCGTCAATGGCTCGCATGCGACGGCGGCCGAGGTTTCGCTCGCGCAGTTCTACCACCCGGAAGCGATCAAGCAGGCCCAGATGTCGCCCAAGGTCGCGCCCGCCAGCACCTCGTTCTTCGACTGCTTTGACTATCGCAGGCGCTACCCCGATGGCCGGATCGGCTCCGATCCGTCGTTATCGACACCGCAGCACGGTGAAAGGCTGTTTGCCGCTGCCGTCGAGGACATGGCCGACGCCTATCGTACATTCATGGCCTGAGCCACGAGCCATAGCCAAACACGCGGCCCGGCGGCGCGAGGAAGCGCCGGGCCGTTCAGATGCAGCCGGCAGGCGGCTCTCGATCAGCCTGCAACGCCTGCCAGATTCGACAGCGAAGCCACCGGCACGACCGGAATGACGATGCGGGAGGCGCGCGCGCCGTCGCAGAACACCGTGTTGCGGGCGATCTGCCGCCGGCGCCCCTGCCCTTCCGGGTCAAACGTATTGGGGTTCACGTCGAATTTCGGAAAGTTCGACGAAGAGATGTCGAGCCTGATCCGGTGCCCGGCCTTGAACAGCGCCGCCGTCGCGAAAGGTTCGATAGTGATCCGGAACGGGACCTCCCGCTCGATCGGCTCCGGCTTTTCCCAGGACTTGCGATAGCGGCAGCGGAAGATGCCGTCCGTCAGGTTGAGCGCGAATCCGGTCGGATAATCAGCGGACGGCGGGTGCATGTCGACCAGCTTGGCGGTGAAATCCGTGTCCGGCGCATCGGAGGCGACCCAGAGCTCGACCGTGATCGGCCCGATCACCGCCATGTCCTCCTCCAGCGGCAGGCTTTCGAAGGCGAGCACGTCGCGCCGCGCGATCAGGGGCATGCCGGCATCGCGCGAGCCGAAGAAGCGCGGCCCCTCGCGCTGGTCGAAGCCGCCGCCCTCGAAGATCGGCTGGCCGCTGGTCAGCGCGCCGCCGATGGTCGGCACGGGATCGGCCGGATCGAAATCATAGGTCAGGGGCGCGGCGTCGGGAGCCGGCGCGTCGCGCGAGAGCCGGCCATTGCCGTGAATGTACCAGTCCTGCTGGTCGGTATCCGGCAGCGGCCAGTGCGAGGTCTGGATCCAGCGCCCGCCCTGGATGAGGCGCCCGTCGGCATCCCTCTCGCCCGAGCCGCCGCCCATCAGAAACAGGCGTAAGGTCGGGTCGGCTTCCAGTCCGTTGGGCTCGTCCCGGAGCCAGCGATCGAACCAGCGCTTGCGGAAATCGAGCCAGTTCGTGCCGACATTGCCGTCGAAGGGCGCGGCCTCGCCGAAGGACGTGTCGCCGGCGAAGGTCGACTGGCGGTTGCCGTGCAGGCCGGCCCCCATGATGACGTTGAGATGCCGCCGACCGGAGGCACCGAGCCCCGCGAAATTGTCGAAGGTCGTCTTCACATAGACGTCGTACCAGCTCGACATCAGCAGGATCGGGATGTCGGGCACGGCGTCGTAGAAGCCCTCCAGCCAGAGGCCCGGCCGTTTCCATTCCGGGCCGAAGGTGCCGGCGCGCCATTGGTCGAGCAGATAGGTCTCGTATTCCGGCACCCAGCGCACCGGCGAGCGCCCCTCGCTCCACGGCATCACGCGGAACCAGGCATGCAGATCCTCCGCCGCGAGACCGGCGGCGACGACGGGGTCGGCGAGCGCGTCCGGGCTTTCCTGCGCCCGGTTATAGGCCCAGGTCGCCTGCTTCAATTCAAAGGCGCCGCCTTGGCGAATGCCGCACGAGAAGGCGTTCGAGAAGCCGCCGGAATCGAGGATCATGCAGGCGAGACCGGGGGGGGTCAGCGAGGCCAGCGCCGCCTGGGTATGGGCGGCATAGGACAGGCCCATCGTGCCGATCCGGCCATTGCACCAGGGCTGCCCGACGATCCAGGCGCAGGTATCGTAGCCGTCCTCGGCATCGGAGACGTATTTGACGAATTCGCCTTCCGAGCCATAGCGGCCGCGGCAATCCTGATAGACCACCGCGTAGCCGGCGTGGACGAAATGCGCGGCGACGTCGGCGCGGGCCATCGGCTTGGCCTCGCCGCGGCCAATCTCGGAGCGCGAGCGCTCCGCCTTGCCATAGGGCGTGCGCTCCATCACGACCGGGAAAGGACCGGGAAGCGCCTGCCCATTTTGCGCCGGCAGATAGACATCCGTGGCCAGCCGAACGCCGTCGCGCATCGTCACCATGACGTCCTTCAGCGTGACGATGTCATGGCCGCTTTCCGGGGCAGGGGCCGGGCTCACGGCCTTCATCGATTGCGGGCTCACTTCGCCAGCCCCGCCCGCGCCGCGGTGGTGTCCTCGGCCATATTGGCCTCAAAGGTGATGTTGGCCTTCGAGGCCCAGGCGATCTTCTGCCAGTAGAGCGGAATCACCGGCAGGTCGGCGAAGACAGTGCGGGCTGCGGCCTGGATGCCGGCGATCCGCTTGCTTTCGTCGAACTGTGTCAGCGCCTCGGCGAGCGCCTTGTCGAAGGCCGGGTTGGAATAGCGCGCCCGGTTGAAGCCGCCGGTGCCGGCCTTCGAATCCGCGGTCATGAACAGGTTGCGCATGCCCGGCCCCGCGGTCGGGGTCGTCGTGCCCAGCGAGAAGATGAAGGCGGAGAAGCTCTGCCGGCTCGCGGCGCTGGCATAGACGTTATAGGGCTGCGTCATCACGCCGTTCACCTTGATGCCGCCGCGCGAAAACATCTGGCCGATCGCCTGGGCGATGTCCTTGTCGCCGGCAAAACGGTCGTTCGAGGAGTGGATGGTGATACCGAAGCCGTCCTTCAGCCCGGCCTGCTGCAGCAGGGCCTTGGCGCCGGCAAGGTCATTGACGACCGGCTTGAGCGCGGGATCGAAACCGGCGACGCCTTCCGGCACGAGCTGGCCGGCCGGCACGCCCGCCCCGTTGAGCAGTCGCTCGACGATCGCCGGCACGTTGATCAGCTTGGCCAGCGCCTGCCGCACCCGCAGGTCCCGCAGCGGATTGGGCTTCAGCGGCTTGCCGTCCTTGTCGGTGACGAAGGGGCTTTCCTCGCGCGCGGTGTCGAGGGCGAGATAGATCAGCCGGGCCGAGGGGATCGCATGCACCTTGATCCCCGCCGTTTTCTCCAGCACCGGCAGGTCGGCCGGCGGCACGCCGTCGATCAGGTCGACCGCGCCCGAGCGCAGCGCCGCGACGCGGGCCGCGTCATTGGCGATGAAGCGGATCGTCACCGTCTCGAAGGCTGGCTTCGGCCCCCAGTAGCCCTCGTTGCGAGTCAGGATGACGCGGTCGCCCGGCACCCATTCCTTGAACTTGTAGGGGCCGGAGCCGACGAGCCCGTCGCCCTTGTTGTAGTCCTGCAGCGTCTTGCCCTCGGCGGAGGCGCGCTCGAGGATGTAGACGAAGCCGATCCGCTCCATCAGGTCTGGCGTCGGCGCCTCGGTCTTCACCTCCAGCGTCGTGGCGTCGACCGGCTTGGCCGAGATCACGCCCGAGACGTTGTTGGAGAACGGCGCCGGGCTGTTGGGAACGTTGCGGGCGCGCTCCAGCGAGAAGGCGACATCATCGGCGGTGACCGGCTTGCCGCTCTGGAAGCGGGCATCCTTGCGCAGGTTGATCCGCCAGGTCGTCGGGTCGACCACCGCCCAGCTCTCGGCCAGGCTGGGCTGCATGCGCAGATGCGCGTCGGTCTCGACCAGCCGGTCGAAGATCTGCATGGCGATGTTCTGGTTCGGCCCGGTGCGGGAGAACAGCGGGTCCATCGCCGAGGGCTCGCTCGCCGTGCCGATGACGAGGTCGGCGGCGTTGGCGAGGCCTGCGATGCCGAGCCAGGCGGCGCTGGCCAGCAAGGGCAGGAGCGCGGTGAGGCGGGGCTTGGCGGTCGTGCGAAGCTTGGAGGTCATGCGGTGTCTCCTCTTCAGGCGCTGCCGCCGGCCGTGAGCGATACGGCGGCGGCATTGAGATGGCAGGCGCTGAGATGTCCCTCAGCGATCGGTTCGAGAGGCGGCCGCGCCTGGGCGCAGGGCGTGAAGATGCGCGGGCAGCGCGGATGGAAGGCGCAGCCGGAGGGCGGATGGAGCGGCGAGGGAATTTCGCCGCGGATCGGGGTGAAGGCGCGCCGGCGCTCCTTCACCGAGGGCAATTCGCGCAGCAGGGCTGAGGTATAGGGATGGTTCGGCGCGGCGAAGAACGCATCGGCCGGCGCGGTCTCGACCACGCGGCCGAGATACATGATCGCGACCCGGTCGCTGATATGCTTCACCACGCTGAGATCGTGGCTGATGAAGAGATAGGTCAGGCCGAGCTCCTCGCGCAGATCCATGAACAGGTTGATGACCTGGGCCTGGATCGAGACGTCGAGGGCCGAGACCGACTCGTCGCAGACGATCAACCGCGGCTTGACCGCGAGCGCCCGGGCGATGCCGATACGCTGGCGCTGGCCGCCGGAGAACTGGTGCGGGTAGCGCTTGCGATAGGAGGGATCGAGGCCGACCTTCTCGAGCAACTCGGCGACATAATCGTCGACCTCGCCGGCCCGGACGAGGCCATGCACCCGCGGTGCCTCGCCGACGAGGTCGACCACACGCTTGCGCGGATTGAGCGAGGACATCGGGTCCTGAAAGATCACCTGCACGGCGAGCCGCATCTCCAGCGCCTCGCTGCGCGAGAGCGAGGCAACGTCCTTGCCCTGCCAGAGCAAGGTGCCCTCGGTCAGCGGCAGCAACCCTGCCAGCAGGCGGCCGAGCGTGGACTTGCCGCAACCGGATTCGCCGACGAGGCCGAGAACCTCGCCCTGCCGGATGGCGATGTCGACGCCCTCGACGGCGTGGACGGTTTCCTCGGAGATGTTCGCGCCAAGGATACGAGCGAGCTTCTCCGCCGCGTCGAGGCCGCGCGAAAAGCGCCGGACAAGGCCGCGTCCTTCGATCAGGGCTCCGGTCATGCTGCGACTCCGGGCAAGAGCGGGTGGTGGCAGCGGAAGCTGTGGCTCACGCCCTGCGGCTTGGGTTCCTGCTGGCAGACTTCGCTCGCAGCGAAGCAGCGTGTCCGGAAGGCGCATCCGGCGGGCCGGGCCAATGGCGAAGGCGAGAGGCCGGGGATCGGATGCAGTCTTGCGCCGCGTGCCGAATTGGCCGGCAGCGCCTCCATCAGACCGCGCGTATAGGGATGGGCCGGCCGGTCGAGCACATCGTCGGTGGCGCCGGTCTCGACGATGCGGCCGGCATACATCACCGCGATCCGGTCGGCGAGGCTGGCGACGACGCCGAGATCATGGCTGATCCAGATCAGCGCCATGCCGAATTCGCTCGCCAGCCGGCGCACCTCGAACAGAATCTGGCCCTGGATGGTGACGTCCAGCGCGGTCGTCGGCTCGTCGGCGATGATCAGATCGGGCTTGTGCAGCAGCGCGATCGCGATGGCGACGCGCTGGCGCATGCCGCCCGAGAACTGGTGCGGATAGGCCTTCAGGCGTTCCTCGGGCGAGGGAATGCCGACGAGGCCGAGCGCATCGCGGGAGCGCTTGCGCGCCTCCTCCCGCGAGACCGCGTCATGGGCGAGCACCGCCTCGACCATCTGCGTCTCGATCGAAAGCACCGGGTTGAGCGTCATCATCGGGTCCTGGAAGATCATCGCGATCTTCTTGCCGCGCAGGCGCCTGAGCCGCTCGGTCGGGAGCCCGACGAGATCCTCGCCCTGGAACAGGATGCGCCCGCCCGCGATCCGTCCGGGCGGCTCGATCAGCCCCAGGATCGAGAAGCCGGTGATCGACTTGCCCGAGCCGGATTCGCCGACGAGCCCGAGGATTTCGCCCCGGTCGACGCTGAAGGAGACGCCGTCCACGGCGCGGACGAGGCCGGCAGAACTGGCGAACTGGGTTTCGAGATTCTCGACGACGAGCACCGGGGTCATGGCTCAGCGCTCCGCGAGACGGGGGTTCAGCACCTCGCGCAGCCGGTCGCCGACGATGTTGATGCTGAAGACGAGGGTGAGCAGCAAGAGCCCGGGATAGACGCTGATCCAGTACTGGCCGGAGAGCAGCACCTGATAGCCGTTGGCGATCAGCAGGCCGAGCGAGGGCTGGGTGATCGGCAGGCCGATGCCGAGGAAGGACAGCGTCGCCTCGGCCGAGATCGCATTCGCGACCTGGAGCGTGCCGATCACGATGAGCGGCGAAAGGCAGTTCGGCAGGAGATGGCCGAAGAGCATGCGCGGCCGCGAAAGGCCGAGCATCCTGGCCGCCTCGATATAGTCCTTGCCCTTCTCGACCAGCGCCGCGGCGCGGACGGCGCGGGCGAACATCGCCCATTGCACCAGCACCAGCGCGAAGATGACCTTGCCGACGCCCTGTCCGAGGATGGCGAGCAGCATCAGCGCGACGAGCAGGGTCGGGAAGCCCAGCATCAGGTCGACCAGCCGCATGATCACGGTGTCGACGCGCCCGCCGAAATAGGCGGCTGAGAGGCCGAGCACCGTGCCGACGACGAGCGCGACGAGACCGGCGAGGACGCCGACGAAGAGCGAGGTCCTGAGGCCGTAGATCATGGCCGAGAGCATGTCGCGGCCCTGCACGTCGGTGCCGAACCAGTAGGTCGCACCGCTCATGCTCTCCGCGCCGGGCGGCAGCTTCGAGTCCATGATGTCGAGCGTCGAGAGGTCGTAGGGGTCCTGCGGGGCCAGCGCCGGGCCGAACACCGCGGTCAGGATCAGCAGGATGCAGACGACGGCGGCGATCGTCGCCTTCGGGCTCTTCAGGATGCCGGCGAGCGAGCGCGCCAGCAGGCTGTCGGCATCGGGGCGCAAGGCCGCGAACAAAGCGGGTTTCGCGAGAGCCATCAGTTGCGCCCCAGCCGGATGCGCGGATCGAGGATCGAGTAGAGCACGTCGACCGCGAAGTTCAGCACGATGAACAGGCTGACGACGACGAGCAGATAGGCGACCACCACCGGCCGGTCGAGCCGCATGATCGAGTCGATCAGGAGCTTGCCGACACCGGGCCAGGCGAAGATCGTCTCGGTGACGACGCCGAAGGCGATCAGCGAACCGATCTCCATGCCGATCACGGTGACCAGCGGGATCATGATCGTCTTCAGCACATGCACGAGTACGACCCGGCGTTCGGTCAGCCCCTTGGCGCGGGCGAACTTGACGAAGTCGAGCGGCATGGTCTCGCGCACGCCGGTCCGCGTCAGCCGGATCACCAGCGAGAGCTTGAACAAGGCGAGGTTGGTCGCCGGCAGGATCAGGTGGCGGATACCCTCCCAGGAAGCGAAGCTGGTCTCGATGCCGAGGATCTGCCCGGTCGGCCCGCGCCCGCTGGAGGGCAGCCAGCCCAGCCAGACCGAGAAGATCATCACCAGCATCATGCCTTGCCAGAAATTCGGCAGGCTGAAGCCGAGGATCGAGCCGGTCATGATCGTCTCGTCGACGACGGAGCGCGGCTTCAGGCCGGCGATCAGCCCGAGCGGGATGCCGATGACGAGCGCCATCAGGATCGCGACCAGCGCCAGCTCCAGCGTCGCCGGCAGGCGCTCGAGGATCAGCGAGATCGAGGGCTGGTTGAAGACGAAGGAGCGACCGAGATCGCCCTTGAGCGCATTGCCGAGAAAGGCGAGGAACTGCACCGGCAGCGGCTTGTCGAGGCCGAGCGAGGCCTCGACCTGGGCCCGTTCGGCCGGGGTGGCGTCGGGCGCGATCAGCATCTCCGCAGGATCGCCGATGGCATAGACCCCGACGAAGACGATGACGGCGGTCGCCGCCAGCACCAGCAGGCTCTGCATCAATCGTCGAATGACGAAGACGGTCATCGATGGCTCCCGGCTACGGCAGGGCGGCGTGATCGCCGTTCACCTGTCGCGCCGACCATGAGCGGCGCCGGAAGCCCCCGCAACCTTATGCGCAAAGCGCATCGGGCTATGTGCTGCCCTGCGCCTCCAGCCGGCTCTTCAGGATCTCGGTGAAGGCTTCCGCCGAGCGCGACATCGGTGCCCCCTTCAGCGTGACGATGCCGTAGGCACCGTGGATGCAGGGGCTGAACGGACGCTGCGCGATCGGCAGGTGCCGGTAGAGCCCGGCGATCAACTCGGGCACCACGGCGACGCCGAGCCCGCGGGCGACAAGCCCGCAAGTGGCCTCGACCGAATGCACCTCGATGCGCACGATCGGGAAGACGCCCGCCCGCCGCAACTGACGCTCGAAGGCGAGGCGCGCCGGCCGCTGGCGGCCGAGCATGATCAGGTGATGTCCCGACAGGTCGCGCGGCGTCAGGTTCGGTCGGTCGGCCAGCGGGTGTCCGGCGGGCATGATGCAGACCGACTCGGAGTGCACGATCTCGCGGGCCTCGAAGCCCTTGTTGCGCGGCGGCAGGCTGACGAAGCCGAGATCGGCGACGCGCGCCAGCACCATCTGCTCGATCGCGTCGTAATGCCCCCCGATCAGCTCGACCGAGGCGTCATGGCGCTCCGCCAGATAGGTCTCGATCACCTCCGGCATCACGGTCGCGATGAAGGAATGCGGCACGGCTACCTTGAGGAAGCGCTGGCCGACAGTCCCGGCCCGCAGGTCCTCGGTATAGCGTTTCAGCCGCGCGACGAGCGAGGCCAGTTCACCGACCTCGTCCATCAGCGCGAAGGCCTCCGGCCGCGGCAGCAGGCGGCCGTTGCTGCGCTCGAACAGCTCGAAGCCCAGCTCCTCCTCAAGCTGCGTGAGCTGCCGGCTGACCGCCGATTGCGACAGGCCGAGCGTAACGGCACCGGCGGTGGTAGAGCCGCCGGCCATGACGGCGCGGAAGATTTCGATCTGCCGTATCTTCATCGATCGGAAGTCTCGCGATGTGTCGGTACCAGGTCGTCGACCAATGGCATGATCCAATATCGGATCACCCCTCCCCGCCAACACTTCTTTCCGGCGCCGGGCGACCGAGCCGCGGCAGGGAGACCGTGACGCGAAGACCGCCCTCCGCTCGGTTCTCTAGCGTGACGCTCCCCTCATGCGATCCGACGACGGCCCGGGCGATGGTGAGGCCGAGCCCGGAGCCCCCGGTCTCGCGTCCGCGTGACTCTTCCAGCCGCACGAAGGGCAGGAAGGCGCGCTCCATGTCGGCCAGCGGGATGCCCGGTCCCTCGTCCTCGATCGTGACCACGACCTGCCCCCCGGTCTCGGCGATGCGGACCGCCGCCGCCGCGCCGTATTTGACCGCATTGCCGATGACGTTCGAGAAGGCCCGCTTCAGCGGCAGGACGCGGCCCAGGATAGGGGCCGAATTCAGGCCCGACAGGCTGACCTTGTGCCCCTGGTCGAGATGCTCGTCGACAATGGTCTCGACGACAGAGGCGAGGTCGATCGGCCGGGCCGCCTCGCTCGACACGCCGGCGCGCAGATATTCCAGCGTCGAATCGATCATTTCCTCCATCTCGCCGAGATCGGCATCGATCAGGCGCCGCGTCGCGTCGTCGTCGAGCAGCTCGGAGCGCAAACGAAGCCGGGTGATCGGCGTGCGCAGGTCGTGCGAGACCGCGGCCATCGCCTGCATGCGCTCGGCGACGAGGCGCTGGATGCGCTCGCGCATGGTGTTGAAGGCGCGCGCGGCGCGGCGGACCTCGGCCGGGCCGTCTTCCGGCAGGGGCTGCGGCACCTGATCGAGGCTGAAGCGCTCTGCCGCCAGAGCGAGGTCGCGCAGCGGCCGGGTCGCCCAGCGCAGCAGCAGCAGCGCGACCACGACGATCCCGACGGCGAAGCAGATCATGATCGCGGTCAGGTTCCAGTCGAGATGCTGCGCGGCGCCAAGCGTCGACGACGAGAAATTGACCCAGCTCCCGTCTTCGAGCCGGATCGAGACCAGCATCAGGTGCCGGTCGGTCACGGTCCCGCCGTCATCGGCCAGTCCGACACGGAAGGACTCGGCCGCGAGATCGGGAGCGAACTGCTTCAACCGCGCTTCCATCTCGCGCGTCCGCTCGGTCGCCGGCACATTGCCGAGGACGAGGCTGACCTTGCTCCAATGGACTTCGAGGCTCGCGCTCGACAAATCATGCGCGACGCGGTCCCGCTCCGCACCATCCGGGATGCTGGCGATGGCGCGCTTGATCGAGACGATGCGCTCGGCGAGGCCGCCGTCGCGCCCGGCAGAGGCGAAGTTTTCGACGCCGACGCGGAAAGCCCAGTAGCCAAGCACGTGGAAAGCGAGCAACGCCGCGACCAGGATCAGGATCGCGCGACTTGCCACGGTATCGGGCCAGAAACGTCCGGGCAGCCTCGTCAAGCGGTCAGTCCTTCGTCATGCCCGATCGTGGAGGCGAACATGTAGCCCGCGCCACGCACCGTCTTGATCAACTGGCCGCCGCTGGCATCGGCATCGAGCTTGCGGCGCAGGCGGCTGATCTGAACGTCGATCGTCCGGTCGAACGGATCGTCGCTCATCCGGGCCTTGGCGAATTGCATCAGCGCCTCGCGCGACAGCACGCGGTTGGCATGTTCGACGAAGGCGACGAGCAGGTCGAACTCGCCGGTCGAGAGATCGATCAATGTTCCGGCCGGCGATTGCAGTTCGCGGCGTCGAAGGTCCATGCGCCAGCCGTCGAAGGTGACGAGCGTGCTCGCCTGCGAGACGGCCGCGCCCTGCCCCGCCCGTGCCCGGCGCAGCAAGGCCCGGATGCGGGCCAGCAATTCGCGCGGACTGAACGGCTTGGTCACATAATCATCCGCCCCGCCTTCGAGGCCGGTGATGCGGTCGCTCTCCTCACTGCGGGCCGTCAGCATCACGATCGGGACATGGGAAGTCGCGCGCACGTCGCGGCACAATTCGACGCCCGAACGGCCGGGCAGCATCAGGTCGAGCACGATCAGGTCGATAGCGCTATGCGCCAGCGCCTCCATCATGGCCCGGCCATCCGGCGCGCCGGTCACCTGGTAACCGTGCCGCTGCAGGAAGCGCGCGACGAGGAGCCTGATCTGCGGATCGTCGTCCACCACCAGGATATGGCCGTGATCGTCGGCGATCGGCACGACAGGCGCCTGATCCATCTCGTGTTCTGCGTTTCCCGACATCACCATGCCGTGCGAGCGCCGGCTCTCCCCTGTGCGAACCGACCATAGCGCGTGCGCGGCCCGGCTGCCCGCATCGCTTTGAAACAATTTGTAACGGACGCCCGCGGATCGGCGTTGCTACCCCTGCTTCACCGCAACAGGGGAGCCGTGAGTCGTGAGCTTGGTGAAGCTGCCGTTCCTGGGGGCGATCGGTCTGGCACTCGGTGCCTGCTCGGTCGCCGCCGTTCCAGACCATCTGGCCCGGCCGGCCGATCCGAATGTCCGCGTTCCCGCACTCACCTATCGCAGCGTCACGGCCGGCGCCGCCAGCTTCCGCCCGGCCGAGCCCAGGGACTGGCGCGATCTCAACCGCCGGGTCGGGCCAAAATCATGACGCTGCCGAACAATCCTCTCGCCGCGCCCTCGGGTGCCACCATCCAGGGATCGGCCTTGACCTCATCTCCTGTTCCGAAGGCTAGCCGCCTGCTGCGCTGGACCCTGCTTGCCGGCGCCACCGCATTGCTGGGCGGCTGCGCAGGCTTCTCCGCCGATGGCGGCATGAGCGCGATCCAGAGCGCGACCTATGCCGATATCGGCAAGGACGTGACCAAGATCGGCGATGATCAGGCGGCTCTCACCGCCAAGGGACGCGTCGACCAGCTCCTGCGCAAGCCGCTGACGGCGGATGCCGCCGTGCAGGTCGCGCTGCTCAACAACCGCGGCTTGCAGGCTGCCTTCAACGAGCTCGGCATGGCCGAAGCGCAGATGGTCGCGGCGAGCCTCCCGCCCAACCCGCGCTTCGGCATTTCCAAGCTCTCCGGCCGCTTCGAGCTCGAGATCGAGCGCCAGATCGTCGGCAGCCTGCTGGCGCTCGCGACCCTGCCGGCACGGGCCGAGATCGCCCGCGACCGCTTCCAGACCGCACAGATGCGGACGGCCGAGACCGTGCTGAAGCTCGCAGCCGACACGCGCCGCCAGTACTATCGCGCGGCCGCCGCCAATGCGCAGGTCGCGTTCTATCAGGAGGCGAAAAGCTCCGCCGATGCGGCGTCCGAACTGTTCAAGCGGCTGGGCGAATCCGGCGGCGTCAACAAGATCGACCAGGCCCGCGAATTCGCTTTCGAGGCGGAACTGACCGTGCAGCTCGCGCAGGCCCGCCAGCAGCAGCGCCAGGAGCGCGAGCGCCTCGTCCGCCAGCTCGGGCTCTGGGGCGACGACCTGAAGTTCCGGGTCGGCAACCTGCCGCCCTTGCCGCGCCTGCAATCGGTCAAGGCGATCGAGGCCGAGGCCTTGCGCAAACGCGTCGACCTCCGGATCGCGCGGGCAGAGCTCGACACGCTCGCCAAGTCGCTGGGCCTTACCCAGGCGACGCGCTTCGTCGACGATGTCGATCTGCTCGGCCGCCGCACCTATGATCGTAGCCGCAGCATCAACGACCACGGCCATGTCGAGCGCGAATCCAGCCGCAGCCGCACGCTGGAGCTGGAGATCGACATCCCGATCTACGATTTCGGCCAGTCCAAGGTCGCGCTCGCCGAGCAGACCTACATGCAGGCCGCCAACAAGCTGGCCGAGAAGGCGGTGAATATCCGCTCGGAAGCCCGCGAGGCCTACACCGCCTACCGCGCCAATTACGACATCACGCGCCAGTATCAGACCAATGTCCTGCCGCTGCGCAAGATCATCCAGGAGCAGTCACTGCTGCAATACAGCGGCATGCTCAACGACGTCACGGACCTGATCGCGGATGCGCGCAGCCGCATCCTCTCGAACGTCGCCGCGATCAATGCCCGCCGCGATTTCTGGATCGCCCATACCGATTTCAAGCACGCACTGATCGGCGGCGGCAGCGCGGGCGGCGGCTCGGCCACCGTGGCGGCGGCTGGCGGCGGCGATGCCGGCGGCGCTGGCCACTGAAGGAGCTGACGGACATGACATCTCTTTCCCGCAGAGGCTTCATCGGCTCGTCCGGGCTGGTACTGGCCGGCGCTGCAGCGGTCTCGGGCCGCAGCGCCTTCGCCGCGGTGCCGGAAGCGCCGACCATGACGGAGGCTACGACGCAGGCGCCGCTCGTGCCGACCACCGGGCCGGATTACCAGCCGGTCGCGACCCTCAACGGCTGGTCGCTGCCCTGGCGGATGAACGGCGACTGGAAGGAATTCCATCTCGTCGCCGAGCCGGTGGTGCGCGAACTCGCACCCGGCATGAAGGCCTATCTCTGGGGCTATAACGGCCAGTCGCCGGGGCCGACGATCGAAGCGGTCGAGGGCGACAAGGTCCGCATCTACGTCACCAACAAGCTGCCGGAGAGCACGGCCGTGCACTGGCACGGCCAGCGCCTGCCCAACGGCATGGACGGCGTCGGCGGGCTGACGCAGCCGCATATCCCCTCGGGCAAGACCTTCGTCTACGAGTTCGTGCTCCGGCGCTCCGGCACCTTCATGTACCACCCGCATTCGGACGAGATGGTCCAGATGGCGATGGGCATGATGGGCTTCTTCGTCGTCCATCCGAAGGACCCGGCCTTCCGCCGCGTCGACCGCGATTTCGTCTTCCTGCTCAACGCCTTCGACATTGAGCCCGGCTCCTATGTCCCGCGCGTCGCGGAGATGACCGAGTTCAACATGTGGTGCTGGAACAGCCGCGTGTTCCCGGGCATCGATCCTTTCGTCGTCGGCCTGAACGACAAGGTCCGGATCCGCTTCGGCAACCTGACCATGACCAACCACCCGGTCCACATGCACGGCTACGAGTTCAAGGTCTCCTGCACCGATGGCGGCTGGGTCGATCCGGCGGCGGCCTGGGACGAGGTCTCGATCGATGTCGCCGTCGGCCAGATGCGCGCCTTCGATTTCGTCGCCGACGAGCCCGGCGACTGGGCGATCCACTGCCACAAGTCGCATCACACGATGAATGCGATGGGGCATTCGGTGAAGAACTACATCGGCGTGGACAAGAAGGACCTGGCGAAACGGATCGCCAAGATCGCGCCGGGCTACATGCCGATGGGCTCCAACGGCATGGGCGAGATGGGATCGATGGAGATGCCCTTGCCCGACAACACCTTGCCGATGATGACCGGCTTCGCCCAGTTCGGCCCCGTCGAGATGGGCGGCATGTTCTCGGTCGTGAAAGTCCGCGATGGCCTGGCGAAGGGCGACTACAAGGACCCCGGCTGGTTCAAGCATCCCGAGGGGACCGTCGCCTACGAGCTCAAGGGCGCGAAGCTCGGCGAAGCGCCGCGCGCGACCTCGCCCGACAGCGGCGTCAAGGCCGCGGAATGGCGCGCCAAGGACCCGCGCAAGCCGAGCCCAGGGCCGGACGGCAAGCCCCGCCCCGCGACCAAGAAACCACATTCCAACCACTGACACGCCACTTCGGCCAGGAGAGCCTCATGGGCATAGCAGCATCCAAGCTCGCCGCGATCGCGGTCATCCTCTCAGTCGGCGCGGCCTTGGCGGGTCCCGGCGGCGCCGGCCACGGCCACGGCGACGAGACCGCCTATGGCAAGGCGGGCGACCCGAAGAAGCCGGCGCGCATCGTCCAGGTCGTGATGGCCGAGCGCGACGGCAAGATGTCCTTCATCCCGGACCGGCTGGAGATCCGCCGTGGCGAGCAGATCCGCTTCCAGCTCCGCAACAACGGCGAACTCGACCATGAGCTGGTGCTGGCCACGCTGGAGGAGAACCTCAAGCACGCCGTCGAGATGCAGAAGAACCCCGACATGGAGCATGACGATCCGAACGCCAAGCGGCTCGCGCCGAAGAAGACCGGCGAGATCGTCTGGGCCTTCACCAAGGCGGGCGAGTTCGACTTCTCCTGCCTCATCCCCGGCCATCGGGAAGCCGGCATGACCGGCAAGATCATCGTCAAGTGAACGATTTCAGCGAAAGGAACCCGCCATGCTGAAGACCGCCGCCACCCTCGCCTTCCTCGTTGCCGCGCTGCCGGCCGCCGCCCAGTCGGTCAACGGCACCGTCACCAAGATCGACGAGGCCCAGGGCAAGCTCACCATCAATCACGGCCCGATCAAGAACCTCGACATGGATGCCATGACCATGGTGTTCCGGGCCGGCGACCCGGCGATGCTCAAGGGTCTCAAGGCCGGGACCAAGGTCAAGTTCGACGTCGACCGCGTCAACGGCCAGCTCACCGTCACCAAGCTCCAGCCCGCCAAATGACGCCCCCCGGACGAGACGGGCGCGTCCGGCGTGCCCGCCTCGCCCACACCATTCCGGTTATCCTCGGGGGGCTGGCGGCCGGCACCGCGGCCCTGGCCTCCGATGGCGATCTGCAAAAGGTCCTGCTCGACCTGGGCTGCCTCGAGCCGCGGATCGAGACCGTCCTGCAGCAGCGCGGCATCGTCGCCTACAGCGCCAATTGCCTCGGCTCCTCGCACAAGACGATCATCATCGTGTGCAGCGATGGCCGCTGCCGGCCGGGCGCCCCGGTCCGGGAGCGCGACCGCTAGGTTGTTCCTCTTTGCTCCACCGCAAAGACAGTCCCGGCCGGGCCGCTACATCCCTTCGCGACGAAGCGGGAACATCCCATGACCCTGTCCGAAGTGACGCGCAACAAGGCGATCCTGACCATCCTCCTCCTTGCCGTCGTGGCAGCTGCGGCGGCGATCGCCGTCTTCGGCACCGGCCTCTTTCAGGTCATCCTGTTTTCCGCCTTCGCCCTGTCGGCAACGATCCTCTCGACCTTCCTCGTCGTCGCGCTGAATTAGGCGGCTTTCGACCAGTTCAAGGCAGGCATTCCCGCAAGGTCCGAATCTGGCCTTCGACCCATTCGTCCGTCATCATTTCCAGCGGCGCGTTGAATGAGACGGCCATGTTGACGTCGTGCGGAGCCTGGCTCGGCCGGGGCAGCCCGATACCGCCCTGCCCCGGAAAGTAATACCCCATGTTGAGCGCGTAGCCGCGGCGCTGCGCATCGACGACCTGCCCGAGGATGACATCGCCGTCGACATGGCGTCCGGAGGGGTGCTTCAGATAGCGCTCGGCATTCGCCGCGAGGATCTGCTGGATCGCGGCATCCGACAGCAGCGACATCAGGGCGAGGCTGCCCGCGCCGACGCCCATCGGCACGCGATAGCCCACGCCCATCGAGAACTGGCGCCGCGTCGAGCGGCTGATCATCTCGGCGCAGACCGCGTCGACCCCGGATTGCACGATCAGATAGACGGTGAAGCCGGTCAGGCGCGCGAACTCGGTCATGCCGGGACGAACCTTCTCGACCTGCGGCTCGAGCCGCTCCTGCCGCCGCGCCAGCATCGGCACGGCCGAGCCAAGCCGGTAATGGCCATAGCGTCCCGTCGGCTCGGCGAACCCCTTCTGCAGGAGGGCGACGAGGCTGCGATGCGCCACCGACTTCGCGCAGCCCATGCGCTCGGCGATCTCCGCCAGGCTCAATCCTTCCGGCCCGACCTCGCCGAGCGCGAGGACGATATCCAGCGCTCGCTCGGCATTCGACGAGGAGCTGAGGGCCTTTGTCACATCTTTAATTCCGATTATCAGAACAAATTATGGCATATCATATCGAATAGAGGAATTTGTTGACAAGAGCCGACTTCTCCGTTCCGCTGGGACTGCTGCCGGATCGTCGAGACGTCTAGGAGCGCCTCGTCATCCGGCTGCCAACAGCAGCCGCACCAGCCCCATCGCTGGTCGGACAATGCGGGGGCGAACCGGATGGTGTCATTCCTGGCGAGGCGTCTGGGCTTCGCCGTCGTCACATTGTTCAGCGTCCTGACGCTGGTCTTCCTGATCGTCCGGATCCTGCCGGGCGACCCCGTCCTGGTGATCCTGGGCGATCAGGCGAGCCCGGCCAGCGTCATCGCGCTGCGCCAGAAGCTCGGCCTCGACCAATCGCTTCCCGTCCAGTACGGGGACTTCCTGCTCCAGGCCCTGCGTGGCGACCTCGGCACCTCGATGATCTCCGGCCGGCCGGTAACGGAGGAGATCCTCGCGGTCCTGCCCTATACGCTGGAACTGACCATCGCGGCCCTGATCCTCGGTGCCGCGCTCGGCATCCCCGCCGGCGTCTGGGCCGCGGTCCGGCGCAACCGGATGCCCGATTACGTGCTGCGCCTGCTCTCGTTGCTGGGTCTCTCCCTGCCGGCCTTCGTCGCCGCGATCATCCTGCTGATGGTCTTCGCCATCCAGCTCCGCTGGTTCCCGGTGATCAGCGCCGGCGGCGCCGACACGCTGACCGAGCGCCTGCGGCAGATGGCGCTGCCGACCTTGGCGTTGGCGCTGATCATGATGGCCTACATCACCCGCGTGACCCGCTCGGCGATGCTGGAAGTGCTGAGCCAGGATTTCGTCCGCACGGCGCGAGCCAAGGGCGCCTCCGCCTCGGCCGTGATCTGGTCGCATGCCCTCGGCAACTGCCTGATCCCGATCACCACCGTCATCGGGCTCTATCTGGGCATCCTGATCGGCAATTCGGTTCTGACCGAGATCGTGTTCTCGCGCCCAGGCCTCGGCAAGCTGATCCTGACTGCGCTCAGCCAGCGCGACTACACGCTGCTGCAGGGGATGATCGTGGTCTACACGCTGATGGTCGTCGTCGTGAACCTGCTGACCGACCTGACCTACGGCTTTCTCGATCCGAGGGTGCAGTACAAATGAGCGAGATCGCCTCGGAAGCCGTTCGTCCCGCCACCCGCCAGAGCGCCTTCCGCGGCGTGCTGGCCCGGCTCAACCTCACGACCTGGGTCGGCGTCGCCATCGTCGTGCTGCTGGTGCTCGCCGCGATCTTCGCGCCCTACCTCGCGACGCATCCGCCGGCGAAGCAGAGCATCATGGACCAGCTCGCCCCACCCGGCGGCGGCTACCTGCTCGGTGCCGATCAGTTCGGCCGCGACATCTGGTCGAGGCTGCTCTTCGGCGCACGCTATTCCCTCACCATCGGCCTCTTCGCGATCCTGACGGCGCTGGTCATCGGCTCGCTGATCGGGATGACCGCGGGCTATCGCGGCGGGCGCACCGATATCCTGCTGATGCAGGTGATGGACGTCATCCTCGCCTTCCCCTCGCTGATCCTCGGCCTTGCGCTGGTCGCCCTGATGGGCGCGACGATGACGAACATCGTCATTGCGATCGCCTTCACCGCGACGCCCGCCTTCGCCCGGATCGCGCGCGCCGCCGTCATCGCCCAGCGCGACCGCGAATATGTCCAGGCCTGCCGCGCCATGGGCTTCTCCGGCGGACGCATCCTGTTTCGCCACATCCTGCCGGCGATCCTGCCGGAGGTGATGGTGATGACCTCGCTCTGGATGGCGACGGCGGTGCGCACCGAAGCCTCGCTCGCCTTCATCGGCCTCGGTCTCGCCCCGCCGACGCCGACCTGGGGCGGCATGGTGCGCGAGGGCTTCGACAACATCCTGAGCGCGTTCCACCTCGCGCTCTTCCCGAGCCTCGCGATCCTGATCCTGGTGCTGGCCTTCAACCTGATCGGCGACGGCCTGCGCGACGCGATCGATCCCCGCCTGAAGGACGCCTCGTGATGGTCGGCAAGAAAGCAAGCGCCGAAAACACGAGCGGCAAGCCGGTCCTGTCGGTCAGCGGCCTGACGATCGCCTTCGGCCCCACCACCGTCGTACATGATCTCGGCTTCGAGATCGCCGCCGGTGAGACGCTCGCGGTGGTCGGCGAATCCGGTTCGGGCAAGAGCGTGACCTCGCTCGCCATCATGGGCCTGCTGCCCGAGCGGATCGGACGGGCGAGCGGCTCGGTCAAGCTCGGCGACCGTGAATTGCTGACGCTCGGTGAAACCGAGATGCGCGGCGTGCGCGGCGGCCAGGTCAGCATGATCTTCCAGGAGCCGATGACCTCGCTGAACCCGGTCCAACGCATCGGCGACCAGATCGGCGAGGCCATCCGCATCCATCGCGGCCTCAAGGGCGCGGAATTGCGCGAGGCGGTGCTGGAGATGCTGCGCAAGGTGCGCATTCCTGATCCTGAGGAACGCATCGACAACTACCCGCACACCTTTTCCGGTGGGATGCGCCAGCGGGTGATGATCGCGATGGCGCTGGCCTGCAACCCGGCCCTGATCATCGCCGACGAGCCGACCACCGCGCTCGACGTCACCGTGCAGGCGCAGACGCTGGCGCTGCTCAAGGAACTGCAGCGCGAGACCGGCACGGCGATCCTGTTCATCACCCATGACATGGGCGTGGTCGCGGAAATCGCCGACCATGTCCTCGTCATGCGCCGCGGCCGCGCCATCGAGCAGGGCACGGTCCACGAGGTCTTCTCCAACCCGCGCGACGCCTATACCCGCAGCCTGATCGCAGCCGCGCCGAGCCTCGTCGGCAAGCTCGCGGACGGCACCATTCCCGCGCAAAACGTCGAGGGCGTGCCGCTCTCCTTCCGCGGCGACGCGCCGGTGCTGGAGGTGCGCGATCTCTCGGTCCGCTTCCCCTCGCGCGGCGGTCTGTTCGGCCGGCTCAAGGGCGAGGTCCATGCGGTCGAGCAGGTCTCCTTCGCCATCGGCAAGGGAGAGACGCTTGGCCTCGTTGGTGAATCCGGCTCGGGCAAGTCGACCATCGGCAAGGCGATCATCGATCTCGCGCCGCGTCATTCCGGCGGGATCACCGTCGCCGGCCGCCGGATCGACTATGCCGATCCGAAGAGTCTCGCGAGCTTGCGGCGCGATGTGCAGATGATCTTCCAGGACCCGTTCGGGTCGCTCGACACACGCCAGAGCATCGGTTCTGCGATCATCGAGCCGATGCAGGTCCATGGCATCGCCTCCGGCAAGGAGGCGCGCTCCAGGATGGAGTGGCTTCTCGAGCGTGTCGGGCTCGACCCGGCCCGCGCTACCAGCCTGCCGCATGAATTCTCCGGCGGCCAGCGCCAGCGCATCTGCATCGCCCGCGCTCTCGCGATGTCGCCGAAGCTGATCATCGCCGACGAGGCCGTCTCGGCGCTCGACGTGGCGATCAAGGCGCAGATCATCGACCTGATGATCGACCTCCAGAAGGAATTCGAGGTCTCCTATCTCTTCATCAGCCACGACATGGCGGCGGTCGAGCGCATCTGCGACCGCGTCGCGGTGATGTATTTCGGCGAGATCGTCGAGATCGGCGCGCGCGACGACGTCATCGGCCGGCCCGGTCACGGCTATACGCAGCGCCTCCTCTCCGCGATCCCGATCACCCATCCCGACCAGCGCGGCGGACGCCCGCCCCAGCGCGTCGACGCCACGCCGCCACGCAGCCCGATGAAGCCCGTCGGCTACCGCCCGCCGCCGCAGAGCTGGGAGATGATGGCCGATGGCCATTTCATCCGCCGGGCCAGCTAGTCATCCAGGAGCCGGAACGCGAACCATGCACGCCATCGAGGAACTCGCCGCCTTCGTCGCCGACCACCCTGAAAGCGCCCTGCCGGCAGAAGCGCGGGAAAGCGCCTCGCTCCTGGTCGCCGACCTGATCGGGGCCACCGCCGCCGGTCTGGATTCGCGGCTGGCCACGGCCGCCCGCACCGCCGCCGAGCAGCTCTACGGCTCAGGTCCGGCCGGAATCTGGCTGACCGGCACCAAGCTCAGCGTCGCCGGCGCCGCCATGGCGAATGCCGCGGCGGCGAGTGCGCTCGACATCGATGACGGACATCGCGGCGCGGCCGGCCATGCCGGTGCGGGCATCATTCCGGCCGCCTTCGCCGTCGGCCAGGCGCTCGACGCCTCCGACGCGCACATCTTCGACGCGATTGCATTGGGCTACGATGTCGCGCTCCGGGTCGCGACATCGCGGCCGACCCCGACCATCGAGACCTATAGCAGCGGCCGCTGGGTGAATTACGGCGTCGCCGCCGCGGCCGGGCGCCTGCTGGGGCTCGACGCACCGGCACTTGCCCATGCCATGGCCATCGCCGGTGCCGAGGGACCGATCAGCTATCCCATGGGCACCTCGCTATACCAGGGCAGCACGGTGAAGGAGGTCATCCCGCCCGCCGTCGTCGCCGGCCTCACCGGCGCCTATCGGGCGCGTGCGGGCGCGACCGGCCCGCGTGACCTGCTCGACCGTGACGACCGCTTCACCCGCAGCGTGCTGACCGGCGGGCTAGGCGAGCGCTGGTGGCTGCGGGATTGCTACCTCAAGCCCTACGCATGCTGCCGCTACATGCACGCCGCGGTCGATGCGATCCTGGCGCTGCGCGAGCCGGGCAAGCCGATCCTGTCGCTGCGCATCGAGACCTTCCCACGCGGGCTCGGCCTCGCCAATGAACGCGCCCCGCAGACGCTCGAAGGCGGGCAATACAGCTATTATTTCAGCTGCGCGTTGGCAGCGATCCATGGCGCCGCCGCCCTGCAGCCGGTCGACCCCGCCCATCTCCACGATCCGCAGGTGCTCGAACTCGCCGGCCGGATCGAGTTGTCCGCGCATGAGGATTTCGCGACCGCCTTCCCGAAGAGCACGCCCTGCCGCGTCATCATCGACCAGGGCGAGGGAGCGCGCAGCCTGACGGTGCCCTACCCGCTCGGCGACGTCGCCAATCCGATGAACCGCGCGCAGGTCACCGAGAAATTCCGGCGCATCGGCGCGGCAAGCGTCGCGCCCGACTGGCAGGACACGATCCTGGCCGCGCTCGGCGGGCTGACGAGCGATGGCTTCCGGCCTCTTTTCGCCGCGCTCGGGACACAGCCGGCGCGGCTGCGACTGGTTTCAACAGGGGAAGGCTAACAATGAAAAGCACCGCTTCGACCAAAGCCGGACTTCTCGCCGGCGTTCTCGGCTTCGGCCTGCTGGCATCGCTGCCGGCCTTCGCCGCGAAGACCGAACTGACCTTGGGCGCCGCCGCCGTCGATGTCGGCACGCTCGACCCGCATTATGCCAGCAGCACCTCGGACCGCATCCTCTCGGCCTGGATCTTCGGCGGGCTCGTCCGCTTCGCGCCCGGCTCGACCGATCCGGCCACGATCGAGGCCGATCTCGCCGAGAGCTGGCAGGCGAGCGACGACCGCCTGGTCTGGACCTTCAAGCTGCGCCCCGGCGTGAAATGGCAGCACGGCTATGGCGACGTCACGGCCGACGACGTGGTGTTCAGCCTCGACAAGGCGCGCGACGCGAAGCGCTCGGCCTTCGCCAGCGACTATGCCGCCTTCCAGAAGGTCGAGGCGGTCGATCCACAGACGGTCCGCATCACGCTGTCGAGCCGCGTGCCGAGCCTGCTCGGCCTGCTCACCAACTATGCCGGCGGCTTTATCATCTCGAAGAAGGCCTTCGAGGAGCGCGGCGAGAATTTCCGGCGCAACCCGGTCGGTTTTGGTCCGTTCGCACTCGATGCGATCACACCCGGCCAGGCCGTGACCTTCAAGGCGAACGACGCCTATTTCCGCGGCAAGCCCAAGCTCACCAAGATCACCTATCGCTTCCTCACCAATAATGCAGCGCGAGACCTCGCCTTCGTCGCTGGCGAGGTCGATGCCGCGACCGGCCTTGCCGACCAGCGCTGGCTGCAGCGCACGCTCGCCAATCCCGGCGTGGTCGTCGACAGCTTCGACCCGGCCGAGCTGACGACCCTCAGCGTCAACGTGACCAAGCCGCCCTTCGACAACATCAAGGTCCGGCAGGCCCTCGCCCATTCAATCGATGCGGCCAAGATCGCCCAGTATCGCGGCCCGCGCTTCACCCGTGCGGGCAAGTCGGCGATCCCCGCCAACAATCTCGGCTTCGACGAGAATGCCGGCGTCCTGCCGCCGGACCCGGCCAAGGCCAAGAAGCTGCTGGCCGAAGCCGGCTTCCCCAACGGCTTGACCGTCACCATGCTCGCCAGCCAGTTGCCGAGCCTGGAATCGACCGCGCAGATCATCCAGGGCCAGGTCGCGGAAGGCGGCATCACGCTCAATCTTCAGCCGGTCGAGCATGCCACCTGGCACCAGATGATCCGCAAGGACCTGAGCCCGCTCGTCATGTACGGCGCCGCGCGCTTCCCGATCGCGGACAATTACCTGACGCAGTTCTACCACTCGAAGAGCGCCATCGGGCAGCCCGGCCAAGTGACCAATTTCAGCCATTGCGACGTCGCCGACAAGCAGATCGAGGCAGCCCGCGGCGAGACCGACGCCAAGAAGCAGATCGCGCTGTGGCAGGAGGCGCAGAAGCTGATCATCACCAATGTCTGCGTCATCCCGATCACCGAGACCGGGCAGGTCTGGGCCCGCCGCGAGAAGCTCAAATGGGGTTTCGACCTCAAGGGCTCGATGTCGCTCGGCCCGCTCGTGACCGAACAGACGCATTTCGTCGACTGAACCACCCTTCGGCCGCGCCCCATCGGGCGCGGCCTCCCTCCATCCCAGACAAAGCCATGTCCAAGCTGACCTATCCGAAATACGCCAATCTCTGCGGCTGGACCGCGATGCTGCCCGCACGCACGCCCCGCGCCGCGCTGAACGACGACATCACCGTCGACTATGCCGTCGTCGGCGCCGGCTATACCGGCGTCGCGGCGGCCCGGCGCCTGCATGAGCTCGATCCGCAGGCGCGCATCGCCCTGATCGAGGCGACGACGGTCGGCGAAGGCTCCTCAGCCCGCAATTCGGGCTTCACCACCCCCGACGTGCTGCCGCGCACCGCTTCCATGGAAATGGCGGACAAGGCCCGCAACCAGAGCCGTTTGTTCACCGAAGCCTTCGAATGGCTGCAAGGCATCATCCGCGACAACGACATCGCCTGCGACATGCAGAAGGTCGGCTCGATCCGCGCCGCCGCGACCGAGGAGGGTGAAGCCACCCTGCGCAAGGTCGCCGAGGTCGCCCGGGCCAACAACCTCCAGCACACGGTCCTTGACCGGGCGGGCATCCGCGAGCGCATCGGCGCGGACTATTATCGCTACGGCCTGCACATGCACGACACCTGGCTGCTCCAGCCGGCGGCCTTGATCCGTGGCCTCGTCGATGCGCTCCCCGCGAACATCACGCTCTATGAGCAAAGCCCTGTCCGCGATATCGGGCGGGAAGGTTCCGACTGGCGCCTCGCCACCGAAGGCGGCAGCGTCCGCTGCCGGACGGTCGTGCTGGCCAATAACGGCTTCATTCCCCGGCTCGGCTACCTGAAATCGCGCATGGCGACGATCTTCACCTATGCCGCCGTCACCGAGGCGGTGAAGGAGACCGATATCGGACATCTCGGCCAGTCCCCGGCCTGGGGCCTGCTGCCCTCGCACCGGCTCGGCACGACCCTGCGCCGCATCGGCCGCGACCGGCTCATGGTCCGCTCGCTCTATGCCCATGATCAGGAGATCCCGCAGGCGACCGCCGTGCGCGCGTTGCGCGACCGCTTCCAGCGCCGCTGGCCGGAGCTGCGGCATGTCGATTTCGAATATGTCTGGGGCGGAACGACCGCCTTCACGATGAATGGCGCGCCCTGGTGGGGCAAACTCGAGGATGGGCTCTATGCCTCCGGCGGCTGCAATGGCAGCGGCCTCGCCAAGGGCACCATGCTCGGTCGCAGGCTCGCAGACCTGATCCGCGGCGTCGGCGACGCCAGGGAGGTCGAGACGATCATGGGCGAGGCGAGCTGGATCGCGCCCGAGCCCTTCCGCTCGATCGGCTTCCGCGTCATCTCGGCGCTGGAAAGCCGCAAGGCCGGGCTGGAGGCTTAGAGCTTATTGATTTCATGCGGAAACACCCCGTCATCCCGGGCTTGACCCGGGATCCATCGTAGAGCGCCGCGCCTCATGATGGATTCCGGATCGGCGCCGCTTCGCGGCTTGTCCGGAATGACGGCATGTGTCCGTGAAAAATGAAGCAAGCCTTTTGAAAGTGCCGGCGCCGGAACCCTCCGCGCCTCACCAGGTTTCCTTGACCGTCTCCATGGCGACATTGGTCGAGGTGTTCGCGACATGGGGCAGGTTCGATATCTTCTCGCCCAGCACGGCCCGATAGCGCCTGATATCCGGCGTACGGATCTTCAGGAGGTAGTCGAAGCGCCCCGCAATCATGTGGCACTCCTCGACCTCCCTGATCTTCTTGACCTCCTCGTTGAATTTCGAGAGTGCCTTTTCCGTGGTGTCGGACAGCTTCACCTCGGCGAAGGCGATGTGATCCAGCTTGAGCTTCGCCGGATTGAGCGTTGCCCGGAAGCCCTCGATATAGCCATCATCGACCAGCCGGCGGAACCGGATCTGGCAGGGTGTCTTCGACAGGCCGATCCGCGCGCCGAGCTCGGCGATCGAAATCCGGCCGTCCTCCCTGAGAACGTCGAGGATCTTGCGATCGAACGCGTCCAGATCGCCTTCAACTGGCGTTTCCTTAGGTTTCTTCACTTTCAATCTCCAAATCTGAAGTCCGAACGGACTGCATGATAGCGAAAATTGGACCACGCGAGAATCGTGCTCGTGATAAGCTCCCGCGCAAAGAACGGGAGAGGGTATCGCCCTCGGCCCGTCGCGTTCGAACTTGCCGGGACAAGCCATGAGCCAAGCCACCGCTGCCGCCGCCAACACCGCCACCAGCCCGGCGCCTTTCACGGGCTTCGCCCCGCCGATCCGCGAGCAGTCGGCGCTGCGCCAGGCGATCACCGCCGCCTATCGTCGCCCCGAAACGGAATGCCTGCCGCCCTTGCTGGCCGCGGCGAAGCTCACGCCGGCGGGCAAGCAGGAGATCGCCCGCACGGGGCGCAAGCTGATCGAGGCGCTGCGGGCCAAGCACAAGGGCACCGGCGTCGAGGGTCTCGTTCAGGAATATTCGCTCTCCAGTCAGGAAGGCGTCGCGCTGATGTGTCTCGCCGAGGCGCTGCTGCGCATCCCGGACACGGCGACGCGCGATGCGCTGATCCGCGACAAGATCGCCGACGGCGACTGGAAGTCCCATGTCGGCGGCGGCAAGTCGCTCTTCGTCAATGCCGCGACCTGGGGCCTCGTTGTCACCGGCAAGCTGACCTCCACGGTCAATGACCGCAGCCTCGCCGCTGCCTTGACCCGCCTCATCGCGCGGGCCGGCGAGCCGGTGATCCGGCGCGGCGTCGACATGGCGATGCGGATGATGGGCGAGCAGTTCGTCACCGGCGAGACGATCGACGAGGCGCTGAAGCGCGCCCGCCCACTGGAGGCGCGCGGCTTCCGCTATTCCTACGACATGCTCGGCGAGGCCGCGACGACCGCCGCCGATGCCGCGCGCTATTATCGCGACTACGAGAACGCGATCCATGCCATCGGCAGGGCCGCGAACGGGCGCGGCGTCTATGAAGGCCCGGGCATCTCGATCAAGCTCTCGGCGCTGCACCCGCGCTATAGCCGCGCCCAGGCCGGCCGCGTCATGGGCGAGTTGCTGCCGCTCGTGCGCGAGCTCGCACTGATCGCCAAGAGCTACGATATCGGCCTCAATATCGATGCCGAGGAGGCGGACCGGCTGGAGCTCTCGCTCGACCTGCTGGAGGCGCTGAGCTTCGATGGCGCGCTGCAAGGCTGGAACGGGCTCGGCTTCGTGGTGCAGGCCTATGGCAAGCGCTGCCCCTTCGTGCTCGACTGGATCATCGATCTAGCCCGCCGCTCCGGCCGGCGCATGATGGTGCGGCTGGTCAAGGGGGCCTATTGGGATGCCGAGATCAAGCGCGCCCAGGTCGACGGGCTCGCCGATTTCCCGGTCTATACCCGCAAGGTCCATACCGACGTCGCCTATGTCGCCTGCGCCCGCAAACTGCTGGCCGCTCCCGACGCGATCTTCCCGCAATTCGCCACGCATAACGCCCAGACGCTGGCGACGATCTATCATCTCGCCGGCAACGACTTCGCGGTCGGGAAGTACGAATTCCAGTGCCTGCACGGCATGGGCGAACCGCTCTATGACGAGGTGGTCGGCAAGGACAATCTCGACCGGCCCTGCCGCATCTATGCGCCGGTCGGCACGCATGAGACGCTGCTCGCCTATCTCGTGCGCCGCCTGCTCGAGAACGGCGCGAACTCCTCCTTCGTCAATCGCATCTCCGATCCGAAGGTGACGATCGACTCGCTCGTCGCCGATCCCGTCGATGTCGTCGAGGCGATGCCGGTCATCGGCATGCTGCATGACCAGATCGCGCTGCCGGCCGACCTCTACGGTGCCGACCGCGCCAATTCGAAGGGCATCGACCTCTCCAATGAGGCCGCGCTGGCCGAGCTTGCCGGCAATCTCGCGGCGACGGTCGGGCAGAGCTGGCACGCCATGCCGCTGCTCGCCGACAACTCCACCGCCGGCACCACGCGGCCGATCCTGAACCCGGCCGATCATTCCGATGTCGTCGGGCAGGTCACCGAGCTTGCGGTCGAGGACGCCGCCAAGATCGCCCGTCTCGCCGCCGAGGGCGGCAAGGCCTGGGCCGCAGTGTCCCCGGCCGAGCGCGCCGCCTGCCTCGACCGCGCTGCCGACATCATGCAGGCGCGCATCGAGACGCTGATGGGCATCGCCATGCGCGAGGCCGGCAAGTCCGCCGCCAACGCGATCAGCGAAGTGCGCGAGGCCATCGACTTCCTGCGTTACTATGCCGATCAGGCGCGCAAGACGCTCGGGCCGGCACATGCGCCGCTCGGACCGATCGCCTGCATCAGTCCGTGGAACTTTCCGCTGGCGATCTTCACGGGCCAAGTCGCTGCGGCGCTCGTCGCCGGCAATTCGGTGATGGCGAAGCCCGCCGGCGTCACGCCGATCATCGCCCATGAGAGCGTCAAGATCCTGCACGAGGCCGGCGTGCCGCGCGGCGCACTGCAGTTCACGCCCGGCAGCGGCCGCCTCGGCGCCGCGCTGGTGGGCGCGGCCGAAACGGCCGGCGTGATGTTCACCGGCTCGACCGAGGTCGCGCGCGGCATCCAGGCGCAATTGGCCGAGCGCCTTTCGGCGGAAGGCAAGCCGATCCCGCTGATCGCCGAGACCGGTGGCCAGAACGGCATGATCGTCGATTCCTCGGCGCTGGCCGAGCAGGTCGTCGCCGACGTCATCGCCTCGGCCTTCGACAGCGCCGGACAGCGCTGCTCGGCGCTCCGCGTTCTCTGCCTGCAGCAGGATATCGCCGACCGGACGCTGCACATGCTGCAGGGCGCGCTGAAGGAGCTGACCATCGGCCGCACCGACAAGCTCAGCGTCGATATCGGCCCGGTGATCAGCGGGGGCGCTAAAGCCGAGATCGACGATCATGTCGCGCGCATGCGCGGCCTCGGCCGCAAGGTCGAGCAGCTCCCGCTGCCGGAGGCTGCCGCGAAGGGCACCTTCGTGCCGCCGACCATCGTCGAGCTGAAGAGCCTGACCGACCTGAAGCGCGAGGTTTTCGGCCCCGTGCTCCACGTCATCCGCTATCAGCGCGACGATCTCGACAAGCTGATCGACGAGGTCAACGGCTCCGGCTACGGCCTGACCTTCGGCCTGCATACGAGGCTCGACGAGACGATCGCCCATGTCACCAGCCGCATCAAGGCGGGCAATCTCTACGTGAATCGCAACATCATCGGCGCGGTGGTCGGCGTGCAGCCCTTCGGCGGGCGCGGGCTTTCCGGCACCGGGCCGAAGGCCGGCGGGCCGCTCTATATCGGCCGTCTCGTGCGCAAGGCGCCGATTCCGCCGCAGCACAGCTCGATCCATACTGATCCGGCGCTACTCGAATATGCCGCCTGGCTCTCGGGCAAGGGGCTGAACACTGAGGCGAACACCGCCCGCGAGATCGGCGGCCATTCGGCGCTCGGACTCCATGTCGAGCTGGCCGGCCCGGTCGGCGAGCGCAATCTCTATGCGCTGCATCCGCGCGGCCGCATCCTGCTCGTGCCGCAGACCGAAGCTGGCCTCTACCAGCAGGTCGCGGCGGCGCTGGCGACCGGTAACCAGCTCGTCATCGACGCGGCTTCCGGGCTGAAGAGCGCGCTGTCGGGTCTGCCGGCGGCTGTCGAAGCCCGCGTCAGCTGGACCTCGGACTGGGAGGCCGATGGCCCGTTCTCGGGCGCGCTGGTCGAGGGCGATACCAAGCGGATCAGTGAGGTGAACCGCCGTATCGCGCAGCTCTCCGGCCCGCTTGTTCTGGTCCAGGCGGCGAGCACGGAAGAACTCAAGCGCGATCCCGACGCCTATTGCCTGAACTGGCTGCTCGAGGAGGTCTCGACCTCGATCAACACCACGGCGGCCGGCGGCAATGCCAGCCTGATGACCATCGGCTGAGGCGAGGACCGCGCGTTCAGGCGCCTCCCTTGCGGATGGCGCCTGAACCTGCTCAAGGCTGTGCCGAAACACAGCATCAGGGGGAACGATGCAGGCCGACCGCGTCATCCAGACCGTCGAGGTTCATACCGGCGGCGAGCCGTTCCGGATTGTGACCAGCGGCTTGCCGCGATTGCCGGGCAAGACGATCGTCCAGCGGCGTGACTGGGTGAAGAACAATATCGACGAGATCCGGCAGGCGCTGATCTTCGAGCCGCGCGGCCACGCCGACATGTATGCGGGCTACCTGACCGAGCCGGTCTCAGCCCAAGCCGATTTCGGCGTGATCTTCGTTCATAACGAGGGCTATAGCGACCATTGCGGCCACGGCGTCATCGCGCTCGCGACCGCGGCCGTCGAGCTCGGCTGGGTCGAGCGCACGGAGCCTGAGACGCGCGTCGGCATCGATGCACCCTGCGGCTTCATCGAGGCCTTCGTGACCTGGGACGGCAGGCGCGCCGCCAGCGTGCGCTTCGTCAACGTGCCCTCCTATCTCGTTCATCGCGACGTCACCGTAGAGACGCCGACCTATGGGCGCGTCACCGGCGATATCGCCTTTGGCGGCGCCTTCTATTTCTACACGGACGGCCGCCCCTTCGGCCTCGCGATCCGACGGGAGAATGCCGAGGCGCTGATCCGCTTCGGCGCCGAGGTGAAGATCGCCGCCAACAAGGCCTTCCCGGTCGTGCATCCGGAAATCCCGGAGCTGAACCATATCTACGGCACAATCATCGACGGCGATCCGCTCGACCCCAAGGCGACGCAGGCCAATTGCTGCATCTTCGCCGACCGGCAGCTCGACCGCTCGCCGACTGGCTCCGGCACGGCCGGGCGCACCGCGCTGCTCCATGCCAAGGGGCTGCTCAAGCCGGACGAGCTTCTGGTCAACGAGTCCATCGTCGGCTCGATCATGACGGGCCGCGTCCTGCGGGAGACCAGGCTCGGAGAGATCGACGCCATCATCCCGGAAGTCTCGGGCAGCGCGCATATCTGCGGTCAGGCCACCTGGACCATCGACCGCGACGACCCGCTGCGGCACGGCTTCCTGCTGCGTTAGCGATGCCGGGCCATCAGCCGTTCAGCAGAAGCTCCACCAGCCGCTTGGTGCTGTTGACGTTGTATTTCCGAAGCAGCCGCGCACGATAGATATCGACGGTGCGCGGGCTGATGTTCAGCGCCTTTGCAATCTCCTTGCCCGTCCTGCCGTCGATCAGCAGCGCGGCCACGTCCCGTTCGCGCGGGGTCAGCGACGTCCGCAGCGACTGGCCGTCGGATTCTGCCTTTCCGAGCTCGGAGAACACCCAGAGCGTGTGTTCATGGGCGTCGTCGGGCGTATAGGTGAACCCGCTGACCCTGACCCAGAACAGGTCGCCGTCGAGACGTCGCATCACGCGGTCGTCGGTGTAGCTGCGCTCGGCCGCCAGGCGCGTGCCGACCCGCTTCCCGGTCTCCTCGTAATCGGATTGCGTCGGATAGAGCCGCTCGAACGATTGGCCGACCAAACCGTCCATCGATCCGCGAAACATCCTGGCGAAGGCGTGGTTGCAGGCCAGGAGGGCACGACTGCGGCCGATGACCAGCCCAACCGGGGCATTCTCGAAAGCCAGCCGGAAATCCACATCCATCGCCGGTCGTCCCCGATCGCTCTCAGCCGACGAGCCGGCCGGACACTTAAGTGTCCGATACCTATAGGATTAAGTGAATAGGTAGCCTAGCCTCTCCAGGAAATAGGACAGGACCGATGAAACTCACCGATTTCAAAGCCCTCACCTTCGACTGCTACGGCACGCTGATCGACTGGGAAACCGGCATGTTCGAGGGGCTGAAGCCGCTCACCAGCCGGCTGGCCACGCCGCCGACGCGCGATCAGGTTCTGGAAGCGCATGCGCGCCATGAATCGTCGCAGCAATTGCAGACACCGGCGAAAATCTATCGGGACCTGCTGCCGATCGTCTACAAGCGCCTCGCCGAGGAATGGGGCCTGTCCGTTTCCTGGGAGGAGTGCGAGGCCTACGGGCACTCGGTCAAGAACTGGCCGGCCTTCCCCGATTCCGCCGAAGCGCTCCAGTATCTCAAGCGCCATTACAAGCTGGTGATCCTGTCGAATGTCGACAACGAGAGCTTCGCCGCCAGCAATGCGAAGCTCAAGGTTGCCTTCGACGCGATCTATACGGCCGAGGATATCGGCTCCTACAAGCCGTCGGAGCGCAATTTCGACTACATGCTCCGCAACCTGGAGACGCTGGGCATCCGAAAGGGCGAGGTCCTGCACACCGCCGAGAGCATGTTCCATGACCATGGCCCGGCGAACCGGCACGGCCTGACCTCCTGCTGGATTTATCGCCGCCACGACAAGGACGGCTTCGGCGCGACCATGCACCCTGGCGACATGCCGCGATACGATTTCCGCTTCAACAGTATGGCCGACCTCGCCAAGGCGCACCGGGAAGCGCTCGGCGGCTGATCGCAGCACATCCCCCGCAAGATCGGCCGGCACGAAAGCGTCTCAGCCCTCCTGCCCGGCCGCATCGTCCTGCGCTCGAAACCGGGGACCGCCGAACATCGCGTCTCCGGCTCCGCCCTCGACGATCTGCGGTAGCATCGCCTTCCACGCTTCGATCATGTCGGTGAAATAGCCGGGGTCCTGGCGCAGCACGGTCTGCACGCCCATGCCGCGCACCAGGCAGACCGTCAGGTTGAGGATGATGCGCGCCTCGCGGGCCGTGCGCTTCTCCGGGTTGCAGAACTCCACCCAGGTCGCATCGAGCGCCTCGTGGAACCGCTTCACGACCGGGATCATCCGCTCGCGCAGCTCGGCATCGTTGCGCGCCTCGGTGATCATCTCCAGCGACAGGTAGAAGAAGCGTCCGGAAAACAGCTCCCAGAGGAATCCGACGAAGCCTTCGAGGGAGAGTTCGCCCTTCTGGACGCGCCAGGCGACGGCGCGGATGTCGGCGGTGCCGTCATCGAGCAGGCGCTCCATCGCCGCCAGGATGATGTCCGCGCGAGCCGGGAAATGATAGAGCAGCGCCCCGCGCGACACCTGCGCACGCTCGGCGATCTCCTGCGTCGTCGCCGCGTGGTAGCCGACATCGTGGATGACATCGAGCGTAGCCCCGATCAGGCGCTCATAGGTCGCGACGCTGCGCGCCTGCTGCAGGCGCTCGGAGCGCGAGGTCTGCTTCATCTCTGCGCTCATCTGCCTGCCTCTCTCATTGCCTCGCCAGCCCACTGGTCACCGCAATAAAAACAATCTTGCCTGATTTTTTCAAGAGCATACCGTGCCCGGATCACGACGCGAATGCGCGCACGGAGGGAGAAAACCATGGCGGATGACGACTACAAGAACAGGAGCTACGGCGAGATTCCGGTCGGCTTCGGCATGAAGCCGGGCATCGTCGTCGTCGATTTCCAGACCGGCTTCACCGATGCCCAGTACCCGCTCGGCGGGGCGCCGCTCGTCATGCGCGCCGTCGAGAACACGGCCAGGCTGCTGGAGGTCGCGCGCCGCTACAATGTGCCGGTCGCCAATTGCAACACGGCCTATATGAGCGAGCGCGAGATGCCGTACTGGAAGATCACCGCCGTGCGGGACACCTTCCGCCACGATCATCCCAGCTCGGCCTTCGACTCGCGCATCTACGATCCCGACTACGATCTGACGATCTGCAAGAAGGCGCCGTCGATCTTCTTCAACACCGGCGTCAGCGACTATTTCAACAAGGAGCGCGTCGATACGGTGATCGTCACCGGCTGCAACACCTCGGGCTGCATCCGCGCCACCTCGATCGACAGTTTCAGCTACCGCTACCGCACCATCGTGCCCGAGGATTGCGTCGGCGACATCGAGGAGCAGCCTCATCGCGACAACCTGCGCGATCTCGGCCGACGCTATGTCGACGTCTCCGATCTCAAGACCGTGCTGGCCTATCTGGAAGACTGGCACCGGCAGAACGCCGCCTGACCCGTTTTTGGGCCGCCCTGTCCTCGCCCGGATCGGTGACGCAGAGCCATCTGCGCCACCTAAAGCGGCCCGAGATCGCGCACGATCAGGTTGTAGAGCGCCTGTGCGGCCGGGGTCAGCGTCTCGCCCCGCCGCCGGATCAGCGAGACCGGCCGGTCGACGATCGGGTCGACCAACGGAATCTGTGCGAGATCGGGACGCAGGTTCTCGACCAGCGACTCCACCAGGATGGCGATGCCGAGCCCTTCCGAGGCCAGCCCGATCGCGCTGGAGAAATACTCGACCACGAACTTGGTCTTCACCTCGATGCCGGAGCGCGAGAGCTGCGCCTCCATCAGCAGCCGGTTGCCGCTGCTGCCGCCCAGCGTGATCAGGTCCTGGCCGGCAAGGTCCGCCCAGGCGATGGTCTCGCGCCCCGCCAGCGGATGGTCGTTGCGGCAATAGACCACGAAGGGATCGCGGACCAGGATCTCGTTATGCAGGTCCTGCTGGTTCGGCGGCTGCACATGCAGGCCGAACTCGGCCTGGCGCCGGCGCACCGCCTCGATGACGAGCGTGCTGGTCCGGTCGAGTATCTCGACGCGGTTGTTCGGATGGCGCGTGGCATAGCTCCGCAGGATACGTGGCAGGCGCCCATACATCAGCGAGGGGACCGAGGCGATCGTGATATCGCCGGTCGAGAAGCGCGACATCGTCTTCAGCCGCTCGAACGAACGGTCGACGGCGTCGACCATTCGCTGGGCTTCCGGCAGGAACTCGCGGCCGATGCTGGTCAGCGCGACGGTGCGCGTCGTTCGGTCGATCAGCTTCAACCCGACATGGGCTTCGAGCCGCTGGATGCGCCGCGTCAGGCCGGTCTGTGTGACGTGCAGCTTCTCGGCCGCCTTGTTGAAGCTGCCGAGCTCCGCGATCTGGATGAAGGCCTCGATACCGTCGATCGGATGCTTCATGACAAAAGATCATTGATATATGTCATTATTTCAGCATACGAGCCTCGCCGCCTTGGTCAATAGTGTTCCCGAAAGGCGCCCAACCGTTGCGAAGCGGGATGCGAGGCAGCCGTGAGGAAACGCAGAGATGACCGATACCAGTGCCCGCACTCGCGGCAGGCGCGTGCTCGTCACGCATGACCGTTTGGCCGAGAATGCCATCGAGCTTCTCAACGCGCATGACGTCGACGTCTTCTTCTCGCCGGCCTACGCGCCGAGCGAGCAGGTGGCGCAGCGTGCAGCCGAGTTGCAGGTCGATGCCCTGATCGTCCGCCAGGGCCGCGTCGACGAGGCGATCATCGCCGCCTCCCCCCGTCTGAAGGTCATCGCCAAGCACGGCGTCGGCGTCGACAATATCGACCTGCAGGCGGCCGCCGCGCGCGACATCCCCGTCATCCGCGCCATGGGCTCGAACTCGCGCGCCGTCGCCGAGCACGCCATCGCGCTGGCCCTGACCCTGCTGAAGGACATCCCGCGCCTCGACGCAGCCGTGAAGGCCGGCACCTGGCCGAAGCCGAGCTTCATCGGGCGCGACATCATCGGCACCGTCATCGGCCTCGTCGGCTTCGGCTCGATCGGCCAGCATGTCGCCCGGATGGCGCAGGGTCTCGGCATGACCGTCCTGCTGCACGATCCCCATGCCCGCGCGGCGATCGCGCAGTTCGGTGCGGATTGCGAACGCGATCTCGACAGCCTCATTGCGGAAGCCGACATCGTCAGCCTGCATTGCCCGCTGACCAACGCCACGCGCGATCTGCTGGATGCGCGCCGCTTCGGCCTGATGAAGCCGAACGCCCTCGTCGTGAACACGGCGCGCGGCGCCTTGATCAACGAAGCGGCCCTCTGCGCCGCGCTGCTGGAAGGCCGGATCGCCGGTGCGGGCCTCGACAGCTTCGCGGTCGAGCCGCCGGCTCCCGACAGCCCGCTCTGGGCCCTGCCCAACCTCATCGCCACCCCGCATATCGCCGGCGTGACCGCGGGATCGGCCAAGACCATGGCCGAGATCGCCGCCCGGCACGTCATCGCCGTGCTCGACGGCGAAGAGCCGGATGCGGCCAGCCTCGCGAGGTTGACCGAACTCGCAGCCTAAGATCCGGACCAGATACCGGACGACAAACAAGCAAACGGGAGGAACACCATGAGGATTGTCTACAAGGCGCTCGCCGCGCTGGCCCTGTCCGCGCTCGCAACGACGGCCTCAGCGCAGCAATATCCGGAGAAGCCGATCCGGCTGGTCATTCCGTTCCCGCCGGGCGGCGGCACCGACGTCGTCGCGCGCGTCATCGCCCAGAAGCTCGGCGAGAGCACGGGCTGGACGCTGGTGGCCGACAACAAGCCCGGCAGCGGCGGCAGCGTCGGTCTGAGCCTCGCCGGCAAGGCGGCCCCGGACGGCTACACCATCGTCCTCGCGCAGAACGCCAACCTCGTCATCAACCCGATCCTCGGCAAGGCCAATTACGACCCGATCAAGGATTTCGCGCCGATCGGTCTCGTCGCCTCCGCGCCGCAGGTCCTCGTCGTCGCCAAGGATTCGCCGATCAAGACCGTCGAAGACCTGATCGCCGCCGCGAAAGCCAAGGACGGCAAACTGACCTTCGCCTCCCCCGGCGTCGGGACCAGCTCGCATCTGGCCGGCGAACTCATCCAGCAGATCGCGGGCGTCAAGTTCCGCCACGTTCCCTACAAGGGCGCGGCCCAGGCCCTGCCGGACCTGCTCGGCGGGCGCGTCGAGATCTACATCTCCTCGGTCCCCTCGGCGATGGTGCAGATCAAGGAAGGCGTGTTGCGCCCGATCGCGGTCTTCGCGACCAAGCGCGATGCCGACCTGCCGGATGTCCCGACCTTCGAGGAGAAGGGCCTTAAGAACTCGGAAGCCGTGACCTGGTGGGGCCTTGCCGCGCCGGCAGGCGTCCCCGCGCCGGTCGTCGCGCGCATCAATACCGAGCTCGGCAAGGTGCTCCAGCAGCCCGACACCAAGGCCAAGCTGCGCTCGGCCGGCGCCGAGGCGCTCGGCGGCAGCAGCGAGGAGTTCGGCGCGCTGATCAAGTCCGACATGCCGAAATGGACAGCGGTCATCAAGGCGGCCGACGTGAAAGTCGCCGACTGAGCCGATGACGCTGGCCGGGAGACCGCGCTTGAAGGCGGCGGCCTCCCGGCACGACCCATGCCCATCCTGAAAGCCTGTGTCCCGGCGGCGCCCAAGTTGCGCCGCCCGGCATCACGACGGATATCGGCCATGAAAACCAGCATCTTCAAGAACCAGGACGCGCTTGCCGGCCTGCTGTTCATGGGGCTCGGCGCGCTCGGCTTCGCGATCGCGCTCGGCTACAAATTCGGCACCACGATCGACATGGGGCCGGGCTATTTCCCGCGCATCCTCAGCCTCGTCCTGATCGGCTTCGGCATCGTCACCTTCATCAAGGGGCTGCGCACCTGCATGCCGGTCGAGGGTGGTTGGGCCTGGCTGCCGCTCCTCCTGCTGAGCGCCTCGCTCCTGCTTTTCGGCTTCCTGCTCGAACGTGTCGGCCTCGTGCCGGCGCTCGCCGCCCTGTTCTTCGTCTCGGCCCGTGCCGGCCATGAGTTCAAGGCGCTGGAAGTGCTCGTCCTTACGGCCGTGATGGCCGTCTTCGCCGCCGCCGTCTTCGTCTGGGGGCTGAAGCTGCCCTACAGTCTGTTCGCCTGGAATTTCTGAGCCATGGAGATCATCGATCACTTCGTGCTCGGCTTCGGCGTCGCCCTGTCGCTGCAAAACCTGGCCTATTGCTTCCTCGGCGTGCTGCTCGGCACCCTGATCGGCGTGCTGCCGGGCGTCGGCCCGCTGGTGACGATCTCGATGCTGCTGCCGATCACCTTCGGCCTGCCGCCGGTTTCGGCCGTCATCATGCTCTCAGGCATCTATTACGGCGCGCAATATGGCGGCTCGACCACGGCGATCCTGGTCAACCTGCCGGGCGAGACCTCGTCGGCCGTCACCTGCCTCGAAGGCTACCAGATGGCGCGCCGTGGCCGGGCCGGCGCCGCGCTCGCGATTGCCGCCCTCTCCTCCTTCGTCGCCGGCTGCATCGGCACGCTCTTGATCGTCGCGCTCGGCGTGCCGCTCGCCTCCTGGGCCTTGCTCTTCGGCGCCGAGGACTATTTCGCCCTGATGGTGCTCGGCCTGATCGCGGCCTCGGTGCTGAGCCATGGCGACATGGTCAAGGCGCTCGCCATGGTCGTGGTCGGCCTGTTGATCGGCCTCGTCGGCACCGACGTGAACTCCGGCATCGAGCGCTACACTTTCGGCCTGCCCGAGCTTGCCGACGGCATCGGCTTCACCGTGCTCGCCGTCGGCATGTTCGCGATCTCCGAGGTCGTCCTCAACCTGGAGCAGAAGGAGGCGCGCGAAGTCTTCACGAAAAACGTCGGCGGTCTGATGCCGAGCTGGAGCGACCTGAAGGCCTCGTTCCTGCCGACCTTGCGCGGCACCGCCATCGGCGCCTTCTTCGGCATCCTGCCCGGCACCGGTCCGTCGATCTCCTCCTTCTCCGCCTATATGCTCGAGAAGAAGCTGGCGAAGGCCCCCTCCCGCTTCGGCCAGGGAGCCGTCGAGGGCGTTGCCGCGCCGGAAGCCGCCAACAACGCGGCAGCGCAGACCGCCTTCATCCCGACCCTGACGCTGGGCATTCCCGGCAGCGCGACCATGGCCCTGATCCTCGGCGCGTTGATCATGAACGGTGTCCAGCCCGGCCCGACCGTGATGGCGCGCAATCCGGAGCTGTTCTGGGGCGTCATCGCCAGCATGTTCATCGGCAATGCCCTGCTCGTCGCACTGAACCTGCCGCTCGTCGGCCTCTGGGTGCGGCTGCTCAGCATTCCCTATCGCTGGCTGTTCCCATCGATCATGATGTTCTGCGCGCTCGGCAATTACAGCCTGAACAACAGCGCGATCGACGTCTATCTCTGCGCCGCGATCGGCGTGCTCGGCTATGTCTTGGCCAAGCTGAAATGCCCGCCTGCGCCTCTGGTGCTGGGCTATGTGCTCGGCCCGATGATGGAAGAGAACATCCGCCGGGCTCTGCTCCTGTCGGAAGGCGATCTCTCGATCTTCGTGAAGAGCCCGATCAGCCTGACCTTCCTCACCCTCTCGCTGCTGCTGCTCGTCAGCATGGCCCTGCCCGCCATCCGCCGCGGCAAGGCCCGCGTCGACCAGGAGGAGGCCGGCGCGACCTGAGCGCACCGGCACGACCCGCCCCTCGCAAAACCCTCATCTCCCTGCCGCTGCACCGTCCGGTTCGCCGCGCCAGCCAGCCATGACAACCAAGGACGTCCCATGATCGGATTTCGCATCCTCAAGCGCCGCCGCCAGGTCGAGGCCGAGCTCGTCCAGCGCTTCCGCACGGTCCCGGTCGCCAATGTCAGCGATTCCATGTCGCGCATGACGGCGGGCGGGGCCTCGCTGCGGCCGCTGCATCGCGGCGGCGTGATGGCGGGTCCCGCGCTCACGGTGAAGACGCGGCCGGGCGACAACCTGATGATCCACAAGGCGCTCGATCTCGCCGTGCCCGGCGACGTCGTCGTCGTCGACGGCGGCGGCGACCTCACCAATGCACTGATCGGCGAATTGATGATCGCCCATGCGCGCACGCGCGGCATCGCCGGCATCGTGCTCTATGGCGCCGTGCGCGATTGCGCCTGGATTCGTGAGAACGATCTGCCGATCTATGCCGCCGGCATCAGCCATCGCGGCCCCTACAAGGACGGACCCGGCGAGATCAACGTCCCGATCGCGATCGAGGGCATGGTGATCGAGCCCGGCGACCTCGTCATCGGCGACGATGACGGCATTCTCTGCGTGCCCTTCGATCAGGCCGAGGCGATCTATGCCGCCGCGCACAAGAAGCACGCGATGGAGGAGAAGAAGATGCAGGCGATCCTGGAAGGCCGGGACGATCGCAGCTGGATCGACGCCACGCTGACGCGGCTCGGCTGCGCCATCGAGGCCTGACGACACCCATGCCGCCAAAGCGGCGCGCTGCTGAATCCACAGGGTGCGGCACGCCCGCAACCAGCGGGCTTTACTCGATGGCGGTGCCACCAGGCCGCTCTCCGCCTTCGGCTCGGCTTGCGAGCCGATCCGAAGGATGGGAACGCGAATCAGTCCAGCGCCGCCGAGCGCCAGGAACACTCGAAATTAACGCCAAAGATTCAATTAACATATTGAATATTATACAAAATCGGCGCGCTTGCCGCGCTCGAATCCTCAGCTATGCTGGAGCAAGGCAAAACTTTGGGAGGGGTTATGCTGTTCTGGTCGATGATCATCTGGCTGGCTTGCGCCGCCATCTTTCTCGAGCTGGTCGAGCGCGCTCCGGCCATCGACAACTAGAGCTTCCTTGAGACTTGGGGATAGGCGGCACACCCGTCACGCGCACCGGTGCGACGGGCCGGCAGCGGTCGTCCCCGCCCCGGCCCGCTAGCATTCAGGACGCCCCGGCTGCCGCGAAGGCCTGCCCGACGATGCGGCGCGCATCCTCCTGGATCGCGGCGAGATGCGCCTCGTCCCGGAAGCTCTCCGCATAGATCTTGTAGACCTCCTCGGTGCCCGACGGACGCGCCGCGAACCAGCCGTCTGCCGCGGTCACCTTGACGCCGCCGATCGCGGCGCCATTGCCCGGGGCGTTGCTCAGGATCGCCGTGATCGGCTGGCCCGCGAGTTCCTTCGTCGCGATCTGCTCGGCCGACAGGCTCTTGAGAACGGCCTTCTGGCTCGCGCTCGCCGGCGCATCGACGCGCGCATAGTGGGGCTCGCCCAGCTCCGCGGTCAGCTTGCTGTAGAGCACGCCGGGGTCGCTGCCGGTCTTCGCCGTGATCTCGGCGGCGAGCAGGCCGAGGATGATGCCGTCCTTGTCGGTGGTCCAGGCCGAGCCGTCCATGCGCAGGAAGGAGGCGCCGGCGCTCTCCTCGCCGGCAAAGCCGAAGCTGCCCGAGATCAGCCCGTCGACGAACCATTTGAAGCCGACGGGAACCTCGACGAGGCGCCTCCCGAGCTTGGCCGCGACGCGGTCGATGATCGCGCTCGACACCGCCGTCTTGCCGATCGCCGCATCCGCCCGCCAGCCCGGCCGGTTGGCGAAGAGATAGGCGCTCGCCGCCGCGAGGTAATGGTTCGGATTCATCAGCCCGCTGCTGCGCGTCACGATGCCGTGCCGGTCGGCATCGGTATCGTTGGCGAAGGCGATGTCGAAGCGGTCGCGCATGCCGATCAGGCTCGCCATCGCATAGGGCGAGGAGCAATCCATCCTGATCTTGCCGTCCCAGTCGGCCGTCATGAAGCCGAAGGTCGGATCGACCTCCTTGCTGACGATCCTCGCGTTCAGCCCGTAGCGGTCGATGATCGGCTGGTAGTAGTCGAGCCCCGCCCCGCCGAGCGGATCGATGCCGATCACGACGCCGGCCTGCCGAATCGCCTCCATGTCCACGACGCTGGCGAGGTCCGAGACATAACCGGTGATGTAGTCGTGCCGGTGGACATGCTCGCTCTTCAGCGCCTTGTCGTAGGGCATGCGCAGGATGCCGGCGAGCTTCTCGACGAGGAAGGCGTTGGCGCGTTTCTCGATCCAGCCGGTGGCGTCGGTATCGGCCGGCCCGCCATGCGGCGGATTGTATTTCAGGCCGCCATCGGCCGGCGGGTTATGCGAGGGCGAGATCACGACGCCGTCGGCGAGCCCGGCGGTCCGGCCCCGGTTATGCGTGATGATGGCATGCGAGATCACCGGGGTCGGCGTGAAGCCGAGCTTCTCGTCGATGATCGTCGCGACGCCATTCGCGGCGAAGACCTCCAGCACCGTCTCGAAGGCATTGCGTGAGAGCGCATGGCTATCGATGCCGAGGAAGAGCGGCCCGTCGATCCCCTGCTCGCGGCGATAGAGGCAGATCGCCTGGGCGATGGCGAGGATATGCGCCTCGTTGAAAGAGCGCAGCAGCGCCGAACCGCGATGGCCGGAGGTGCCGAAGGCGACTTGCTGCGAACGCTGTGAGGGATCGGGCTGCTCGTAATAGGCTTTCGTGAGGGCCGCTACGTCGACGAGTTGGCCGGGCTCGAGCCGCTTGCCGGCCAGGGGACTCACGGAATCGCTCATGTAGGCTCTCGTTCTAGGCACGTCAGGATGCGACATCTCTTATAGACGCCCGCATGAACAGAGTTGCAACGGAATGCGACAGGTTCGCGGCACGCCGCAGCCGGGGATTCCCGACGTCGCATCGTCACTACCCTTGCGGAACCGCTTTTTTCTCGCGCATGTCGCAAAGGCGGGCTAGTACGCGCCCCTGCGCTATCGTCTCGCGCGACAGGAGTTACCGATGAAGATCGTGATGGTAGGCTCTGGCTATGTCGGGCTTGTCTCGGGCGCCTGCTTTGCGGATTTCGGGCACGAGGTGGTCTGCGTCGACAAGGTCGAGAGCAAGGTGGCGGCGCTGCAGCGCGGCGAGATCCCGATCTTCGAGCCCGGCCTGTCGGAGCTGGTGCGGACGAATGCGGCGGCAGGCCGCCTGTCCTTCACCACCGATCTGGCCGGGCCGGTTGCGGAGGCCGATGCGGTCTTCATCGCGGTCGGCACGCCCTCGCGCCGCGGCGACGGCTTCGCCGACCTGTCCTATGTCTATGCCGCGACCCGCGAGATCGCCGGGGCGATCCGCGGCTATACCGTGATCGTCACCAAGTCGACGGTTCCGGTCGGCACCGGCGACGAGGTCGAGCGCATCATCCGCGAACTCAGGCCCGATGCCGATTTCGCCGTGGTCTCCAACCCCGAGTTCCTACGCGAGGGCGCGGCGATCGAGGATTTCAAGCGGCCGGACCGCATCGTCGTCGGCACCGATGACGAGCGGGCGCGGACCGTGATGGCCGATATCTACCGGCCGCTCTATCTCAACAACGCGCCGATCCTCAACACCGGCCGGCGCACGGCGGAATTGACCAAATACGCGGCCAACGCCTTCCTCGCGACCAAGATCACCTTCATCAACGAGATCGCCGATCTCTGCGAGCAGGTCGGCGCCAATGTCCAGGACGTCGCGCGCGGCATGGGGCTCGACAACCGCATCGGCGGCAAGTTCCTGCATGCCGGGCCGGGCTATGGCGGCTCCTGCTTCCCGAAGGATACGCTGGCGCTGATCAAGACGGCGCAGGATTACGGCACGCCTTCGCGCATCGTCGAGACGGTGGCGGCGGTGAACGACCAGCGCAAGCGGGCGATGGGGCGCAAGGTGATCGCGGCCTGCGGCGGCTCGGTCCGGGGCAAGACGATCGCCGTGCTCGGCCTGACCTTCAAGCCGAACACCGACGACATGCGCGACGCGCCCTCGATCTCGGTGATCACGGCGCTCATGGATGGCGGCGCCACGATCCGCGCCTATGATCCCGAAGGGATGGAGCAGGCGAAGGCCGTGCTGCCGGCCGGCGTGACCTATTGCGGCGACGCCTATGAATGCGTCGCGGGCGCCGACGCCGCGGTCATCGTGACCGAGTGGAACATCTTCCGGGCGCTCGATCTCGACCGGGTCAAGGCGACCATGGCCGCGCCCGTCCTCGTCGACCTCCGCAATGTCTACCGCGCCGAGCAAGTCAGGGCCAAGGGCTTCTCCTATGCCGATGTCGGAAGGGGCCTCTCCCCACTGGAGGGCAAGGAAGCCGAGACGGCAGCCTGAGCTAAGGCGCGCGATCAGCCCCGGCGAAAGCGCGTTTTTATACCGCCCCCTTGTCATTCCGGGGCTTCGCGATAGCGAAGAACCCGGAACCCACGACCGGGTGAGCGGCCTGCAACCGAACACCAGAAGTCCCACCCAGTCGTGGGTTCCGGGTTCGCGCCTGCGGCGCCCCCCGGAATGACAATGGGGAGCGCGAATTCGATGCGTTCAAGCTCTAGCCCGCCGCGCGCTCCTTCCCCGCCCGCTCCTGCATCAGCGCCCGCTCCCGCGCGTTCTGCGTGAGGGCAACGGCGCTTTCGAACGCCTCCGCCGCCTCCCGATGGCGGCCGAGCTTGGCGAGCAGGTCGCCACGGACCCCCGGCAGCAGGTGATAGCGTTTGAGCGCCGGCTCGCCGGCCAGAGCCTCGACCAGAGCGAGCCCCGCCGCCGGCCCCTCCGCCATGCCGACCGCCACAGCGCGGTTGAGCTCCACGACCGGCGACGGCGTCACCCGCCCGAGCAGCGTGTAGAGCGCGACGATGCGCTTCCAGTCGGTCTCTTCGGCCGTGCGGGCGCGGGCATGGCAGGCGGCCAGCGCGGCCTGCAGCAGATAGGGGCCGGGTGCCGCGCCGGCGAGCCGCTGTGCCTGCTCCAATGCCGCAAGGCCGCGCCTGATCAGCAGATGGTCCCAGCGGGCGCGGTTCTGGTCGAGCAACAGGATCGGCTCGCCATCGGCACCGACGCGCGCCCGGAGCCGCGAGGCCTGCAACTCCATCAGCGCGACGAGGCCGTGGACCTCGGGCTCGTCAGGCGCCCGCGCCGCCAGGATGCGCCCGAGCCGCAGCGCCTCCTCACAGAGGCCCGGCCGGACCCAGTCCTCGCCGGCCGTGGCTGAATACCCCTCGTTGAAGATCAGGTAGACGACCTCCAGCACCGAAGCGAGGCGTTCGCCGAGCTCCGCGCCGGCAGGCACCTCATAGGGCACCTTGGCCTCACTGAGCGTCTTCTTGGCGCGCACGATGCGCTGCGCCATCGTCGGCTCCGGCACGAGGAAGGCGCGCGCGATCTCGTCGGTCGTCAGGCCGCCGAGCAGGCGCAGCGTCAGCGCGATCCGCGCCTCCTTGGGCAGGACAGGATGGCAGGCGGTGAAGATCAGGCGCAGCAGGTCGTCACCGACCTCATCGTCGAGCGCCTCGTCGATATCCGGCATCGCCGGCCCTTCGCTGTCGATGTCGCGGCCGATCTCGTCCTGCTTGCGCCGGGCCATGATCTCATGGCGGGCGGCATCGGCAGCGCGATGCTTGGCGACCTGCATCAGCCAGGCCGCCGGATTACGCGGAACGCCCTCTTCGGGCCATTGCTTCAGCGCCGCGACGAGCGCGTCCTGAGCCAGTTCCTCGGCCCGGCCGACATCGCGGGTCAGGCGCGCGAGCCCGGCGATCAGCCGGGGCGCTTCCATGCGCCAGACCGTCTCGATGGTGCGGTGTGCATCGCTGCCCGACATAGGAAGCGATACACACCATCAGCCCATCGGCTGGCAAGAGAGCCCGAGCTGCACTCCGGCTCTGGGTTTGCCGGATTCTGACGGAACCAAGCCGTCAGGGATCGGCAGACCGCCCTGTCACTCAGTCCTGACCGCCGACCTCGGCCTTCAGGCGATCCCATTGCGCCGAGGTCTCCGGCGTGACGATCTCGCCGAAATCGGCCAGCTCGAACAGCGGCCGAATCTCGATCTCGGACGGGCCGGGCATCGGATTGGGGCAGCGCTTGACCCAGGCGATCGCCTCGTCGAGCGAGGCGCATTCCCACAGCCAGTAGCCGGCGACCAACTCCTTGGTCTCGGCGAAAGGCCCGTCGACGACAGCGCGCTTGGCACCGTCGAACTGGACGCGCGCGCCCTTCGAGCTGGGCTGCAGACCGTCGCCGCCCTTCATGATGCCGGCTTTTACCAGCTCTTCATTATAGGCCATCATCGCCTCGAGCAGCTCCTGGGTCGGCGGAGCGCCGGCTTCGCTGTCCTGGGTCGCCTTGACCATCACCATAAAACGCATCGGTTTTCTCCTTGCATGGACGGGGGCATCGCCTGCGCCGTCCGGATTGAGTGAATTGACGATGTCAGGCTGGCTTAGCCGATGCGCTTCTCGAATTCTGCGCGCAGGTGTTCTTTTCGTTCGCGCCGCTCCGGCGTGACCATCTCGCCGAACTCTTCCATCTCGAAGACGGGCCTGAGTTCGATCTCGGTGTTGCCGTCGAAGGGCGCGCGCTTCAGCCATTCGACCGCTTCGTCGAAGGACTTCACCTGCCAGAGCCAGAAGCCGGCCAGCAGCTCCTTGGTTTCGGCGAAGGGGCCGTCGGTGATCGCCCGCTCGTTGCCCGAGAAGCGCATGCGGATTCCCTTCGATGTCGGGTGCAGGCCTTCCGCAGCCAGCAGGATGCCGGCCTTGATCAGCTCCTCGTTGTAGACGCCCATCTTCGCGAAGCCGTCCGGGTCCGGCATCACGCCGGCTTCGCTGTCCTTGCTGGCCTTGACCAGAACCATCACGCGCATCGGTCTTCTCCTTGGGTTTGGGAGAACCGGGCGGCTCCGGCGCGGACCGCCGAAACCCGTTCTCTGACTGCACGTCGAACGGGCGCGGACGGAATCGACAACGCCGAGAATCTTTTTCGTTTTTTTTGCGGAGCCGCCCGCGCGCTCGTCCACAGCTGAACGCGGGCAGCGCCGATCCGTTTCAGGCGCCGCGCGGCAGCGCCTCCAGGAAACGAGCCGGCTCGCCCTGCGAGGGGCTCGTCAATTCACCCTCCCACATCACCTTGTGCCCGCGCACGAAGGTGCCGACCGGCCAGCCGGTGACGGTGACGCCGTCATAGGGCGTCCAGCCGCATTTCGAGGCGCTCCACTCCTTGGTGATCGTCTCGCGGCGCTTGAGATCGACGATGGTGAAGTCGGCATCGTAGCCGACCGCGATCCGGCCCTTGCCTTCGAGCCCGAAGATGCGCTGCGGCCCGGCGCTGCTGAGATCGACGAAGCGCTCCAGCGTCAGCCGGCCGGCATTCACATGGTCGAGCATGATCGGCACCAGCGTCTGCACGCCCGGCATGCCGGAATGGCTCGCCGGATAGGGATGGTGCTTTTCCTCATGCGTATGCGGCGCATGGTCGGAGCCGAGCACGTCGACGATGCCTTGCTCCACGCCCCACCAGATGCGCTGGCGATGGCTGTCGTCGCGGATCGGCGGATTCATCTGGGCATAGGTGCCGAGCCGCTCGTAGCAATCCGGCGCAACCAGCGTCAGATGGTTCGGCAGCACCTCGACGGTCGCGACATCCTTATGGTCCTTGAGGAAGACCATCTCCTCGCCGGTCGAGATGTGCAGGATATGGACGCGCGCGCCGGTCTCGCGCGCGATCCGCACCAGCCGCTTCGTGCAGGTCAGCGCCACCTCCGGCGAGCGCCAGACCGGATGGCTCGACGGATCGCCCTCGACACGCAGCGGCATGCGCTCGCGCAGCATCATCTCGTCTTCGGAATGGAAGGCGGCGCGCCGGCGCGTGCGCTTCAGAATCTCGGCGACGCCCTTGTCATCTTCGACCAGCAGGTCGCCGGTGGAAGAGCCCATGAACACCTTGATGCCGGCGGCGCCCGGCAGACGCTCCAGCTCCGGCACATCGTTGGCGTTCTCATGCGTGCCACCGACCCAGAAGGCAAAGTCGCAATGCATGCGATGGCGCCCGCGCCTGATCTTGTCGGCCAAAGCCTCGGGCGTCGTCGTCTGCGGAATCGTGTTCGGCATCTCGAAGACGCAGGTCACGCCGCCGAGCGCGGCCGAGCGCGAGCCGCTCTCCAGATCCTCCTTGTGGTCGAGGCCGGGTTCGCGGAAATGGACCTGTGAGTCGATCACGCCGGGCAGGATATGCAGGCCGGTGCAATCGACGGTCTCGCCGGCCGAAGCTCGCGAGAGATCGCCCAGCGCCATGATCTTGCCGCCGGTGACGCCGACATCGCGCGCGACGCGGCCATCCTGGTTCACCACCGTCCCGCCCTTGAGGATCACGTCGTAGGTCTGGGGCATGGCTGTCTCCGGGAGGTTGAGCAAAGACTGGATGCAGCCTACCTATCGGGCAACGCGCCACGCCGGAAGCCCAAACAGTTTTCGGGTGGCGCCATCATCCCCATTCGGCTGACGAGCCTCGGCCCGACATCAGAACTGGAACGGCTGCCCATGCCCGCCACAAGATTGATCGATCGCGGCGTCATCCGCGTCAGCGGCGACGACGCGCGCGACTTCCTGCAGAACCTCGTGACCAACGATCTCGATCCGGTCCTGCCCGGACAGGCCGGCTACGGCGCGCTGCTGACGCCGCAAGGCAAGATGATCTGCGATTTCTTCATCCTCGCGCTGGCGCCGGTGGATGGCGGCGGCTTCCTGCTCGACACGCCCCTGCTCCAGACCGCCGACCTGATGAAACGCCTGAAGCTCTACAAGCTGCGCGCCAAGGTGGCGCTCGAAGACCTCACCGAGACGAGCGCGGTCATCGCATCGGCGGATGGCACCCCGCTCCCGGAGGATGCCGGCTTCGTCTATGACGATCCGCGCCTGCCGGCGCTCGGACAGCGCGCCATCACCGATGCCGACGGCGTCGAAACCCTCGTCACGGCCGAGCCGGACACCTATCACGCCCATCGCATCGCGCTCGGCATCCCCGCGGGCGGGCGCGACTTCGCCTATGGCGACACCTTCCCCCATGAGGCGCTGCTCGACCAGCTCGGCGGCGTCTCCTTCAAGAAGGGCTGCTATATCGGGCAGGAGGTCGTCTCCCGCATGCAGCATCGCGGCACCGCCCGCACCCGCGTCGTGCCGGTCGTCTTCGATGAGGGCATCGCGACCGAGACCGGCGCCGAGGCTATCGCAGGTGGCAAGCCGCTCGGCACCATCGGCTCATCCGCGAACGGCCGGGCGCTCGCGATGCTCCGGCTCGACCGGCTCGCCGATGCCCTCGCCGCAGGGCAAGCGCCGCTCGGCGGCGGGCTCGCCTTCCATCTCGCGGAGAAGCCGGGCTTCATCCGCTTCCCCTTCCCCGGCGAAGCTGGCTTCGGAGCCACCGCAGGAGTTGCGCTATGAGCGACGCTGTCACCGTCAGCGAGGAACGCATCGCCATCCAGGGCGCGGACGGCAAGTTCCGTTGCCGCTGGCCCGGCACCGAGCCGCTCTATCTCACCTATCACGACACCGAATGGGGCGTGCCGGAATATGATTCCCGCGCGCTTTGGGAGAAACTGATCCTCGACGGCTTCCAGGCTGGCCTGTCCTGGATCACGATCCTGAGGAAGCGCGACGCCTTCCGCGCCGGCTTCGCCGATTTCGAACCGGAGGCGGTCGCCCGCTTCACCGAGACCGATGTGCAGCGCCTGCTCGCCGACCCCGGCATCATCCGCCATCGCGGCAAGATCGAGGGCACGATCAGGAGCGCGCAGGCCTATCTCAGGATCAGCGAGCGCGAGCCCTTCGCCGATTTCCTCTGGAAGCATCTCGACGGCCGCGTGCTGCAGAACAGCTATCGCGCCCAAGGCGAGGTCCCGACCCAGACCAAGCTGTCGGAAACCGTCTCGAAGGAGCTGAAGAAGGCCGGCTTCACCTTCTGCGGCCCGACCATCGTCTATGCCTTCATGGAGGCCTGCGGGCTGGTCAACGACCACCTGACCGGCTGCTTCCGCTGGAGCGAATGCGCCGCGCTCGCCCGCGATTCCCGTCCCGCCGCCTGATGGCCCGCAAGCCCGCCCCGCCGCGCGCCTGGCAGCGCATGCTCTCGGGCCGCCGGCTCGACCTGCTCGATCCTTCGCCGCTCGACATCGAGATTGAAGACATCGCCCATGGCCTTGCCCGCGTCGCCCGCTGGAACGGGCAGACACGCGGCGCCCATTCCTTCTCGGTCGCGCAGCATTCCCTGCTCGTCGAGGCGATCGCCGCCCATCTCAATCCGGACTGGAGCCAGGGCTGGCGCCTGATGGCGCTGCTGCACGACGCGCCCGAATACGTCATCGGCGACATGATCTCGCCGTTCAAGGTGGTGATGGGCGACGCCTACAAGAGCGTGGAACTGCGCCTGCTCACGGCAATCCATCTGCGCTTCGGCCTGCCGCCAGCAACGCCTGCGGCTTTGAAGAAGAAGATCAAGGAGGCTGACACCATCGCCGCCTTCTTCGAAGCGACACGCCTCGCCGGCTTCGAGCGCGAGGAGGCCCTGAAATTCTTCGGCCGGCCCCAGGCGCTGCCGGCCGAAGTCCTGGCCTGGCTCGATCCGCTCGACACCGAGGCGGCGCAGGCGCGCTTCGTGGCGCGCTACGCCGCACTCGGCGGGGGTGGGGTTACTGCGTCAGGCGCACCGCGCTGATCTCGGCGGCGATCGCCTTGAAGATCGGGCTGAGCTGCGCGGCGTTCTGCACGTCGTAATACATCTCCGGCTTGGTCGCGCAGTTCCTCAGCAGGTCCGCATCACCGTTGATAACGCGAATCGTGTAGAGATTGATCCCGTCCGCCTTGATGTTCGTGCATGCCTTCTTCGTGCGGTCATCGATGTCGCTGCCGGTCGCCGTGAACCAGTTCTCGGTGTTGTCGCCGTCCGTCAGCAGAATCATGTGCTTCTTGAGCTGAGGCTCGGTCTTGGGCTTGGCGGTCGTGAACGGAGTCTCCGGCGTCAGCGTCGCCCAGCCCCAGGCGGCGCCGATCGTGACGTTCGTGTTGCCGGCCGGGGTCATCGTGTCGACATGCGCGTTCAGTGCATCCCAATCGCTGGTCAGCGGCATGATCTGCGCCAGCGAGGTCTGGCTGCACCAGAATGCTCGATATTGCTGAGCGCTTGTCACATACGCCCCCCCATCCTTGACATCATAATCCTGATCGCGATCGGAGATGCAGCCTTGATTGGCAGTCGACCAAATAGATTTAGTAAAAGTCTTATACTTGCACGATCCACTCGAATCACAAGTGAGATTGCTTGTATCATACACAGTAATATTTGTACCAGTTACTCTATATCTATAATTACCCCAACTATCTTTTGTACGCGTAACATTGCGTGTCGGCGTATAACTAAGCCATGACTCATCTTTAAAACTACGGTCGATCTTGACCTGCGTATTGAACGGAACGATCGAGATCTTGATCTGCTCGGCGTCGATCGCAGCGTCCTTCATGATATTGATCAGATCCTTGGAGGCCTGCTTCAGCGCCGTCATCTTGCCGGAAGAGGACATCGAACCCGTGTTGTCGAGCACGAGCGCGAGTTCGATCTTGTTGGTTCCCCAGGTCGAGTGGCTGTTGGTGCTCACGGGGATATTGCTCATGCCGAGCACGCTGGAGATCGTCGTGGGCACATTGGCGTCCGCATCGATCTTGATCGTCCGTGCCGTGCGGTCGATCGTCACCGTGGTGTTGCCGAGCTGGCTCTTCACGTCCGGAGGCAGATTATCGCGGATCCAGGCGTTGGCGCGGGTCCGGATCTGACCATCGGTCAGCTTCTGGGCGTCACGTGCCGCCATCAGCGCCGCGGAATCGATCGCCGAACTGAGCGCTTGCCGGGCATTGCTGGCGCGCGAGTAATCGATCGCGACGCCCACGACTCCCATCAGCGGAACGAGCACGAGCCCGAACAGCATCAGGAAGTTGCCGCGCTCATCCCGGTGGAAGCGCCCGATCATCTCAGGCAGAGAGCCGATCTTCATCATGTGCCTCGTCCAGGGCCAAATTGCCGCATTCGACCCTGAAAGCGTTGGCGGCCGGAGCTTACGAATTGCTGAAACCGATTTGCTGAAGTCGGGCCTATCTGCACATTTTGAATCGAAACGCGCTGCCGTTACGTGATTTTGCGTTCATCATCGATGAAAATACAATCAAAGATTGTATTTTCAGACTCTTGCCCGGAAATGAAATTATTGCCGCTAGAGAATAAGTGATCGTCATTTTTTCCTGATTTTGCAAAGCGTGCTTTCGCGGAATGATGGCCCTAACCTGATCGGAGGACCATCCATGTCGGACACCCCCACTCTCGCCCTGCCAGCCGGCGTTACCGTCAAGGGTGCCTTGCAGCCCGGCTTCGAGCAGATCCTCACCACGGAAGCTCTCGCCTTCGTCGCCGACCTGCATCGCCGCTTCAACGAGACGCGCAAGCGCCTGCTCGCGCTGCGGGCCGAGCGCCAGAAGCGTTTCGATGCCGGCGAGACGCCGGACTTCCTGGCCGAGACCAAGCACATCCGCGAGGGCGACTGGACCGTCGCGCCAATCCCCGCCGACCTGCTGGATCGCCGCGTCGAGATCACCGGCCCGGTCGATCGCAAGATGATCGTCAACGCGCTGAATTCCGGCGCCAAGGTCTTCATGGCCGATTTCGAGGACGCCTCCTCGCCGGTCTGGGCCAACATGATCGAGGGCCAGATCAACCTCCGCGACCGCTGGGCCAACAAGATCGACTTCACCGATCCGACGAACGGCAAGGACTACAAGCTCAAGGCCAAGCCGGCCGTCCTGATCATCCGTCCGCGCGGCTGGCACTTGGCCGAGCGCCATATCGAGATCGACGGCGAGGAAGCCTCGGGCTCCCTGGTCGATTTCGGCCTTTTTGTCTTCCATAACGCCAAGGCGGCGCTGGCCGCCGGCTCAGGCCCCTATTTCTACCTGCCGAAGCTGGAGAGCCATCTCGAAGCGCGGCTCTGGAACGACGTCTTCGTCGCCGCCCAGTCGGCGCTCGGCCTCAAGAACGGCACGATCAAGGCGACCGTCCTGATCGAGACCCTGCCCGCCGCCTTCGAGATGGACGAGATCCTCTACGAACTGCGCGAGCACATGGCCGGCCTGAACTGCGGCCGCTGGGACTACATCTTCTCCTTCATCAAGAAGCTCGCCCGCAACAAGGCCTATGTCCTGCCGGACCGTTCGCAGGTCGTGATGTCCAAGGCCTTCTTGCGCGCCTATTCGCTGCTGCTGATCAAGACCTGCCACAAGCGCGGCGCCTTCGCGATGGGCGGCATGGCGGCGCAGATCCCGGTCAAGAACAACCCGGAGGCCAATGCCGCCGCCTTCGCCAAGGTCAAGGCCGACAAGGAGCGCGAGGCCGGCGACGGCCATGATGGCACCTGGGTCGCGCACCCGGACCTCGTCCCGGTCGCGATGGAGGTCTTCGACCGGCTGATGCCGCAGGCCAACCAGCTCGGCAAGAAGCGCGACGACGTCTCGATCGGTGCGAAGGACCTGCTGGAAGTCCATCAGGGCACGCGCACCGAGGAAGGCTTCCGCGAGAACATCCGCGTCGGCGTCCAGTATATCGAGGCCTGGCTGCGTGGCCGCGGTGCGGTGCCGATCTACAACATGATGGAGGATGCCGCGACCGCCGAGATCAGCCGCGCCCAGATCTGGCAGTTCTGCCAGTACGGCGTCGCTCTCGAAGGCGGGATCAAGGCCGATGCCGCCCTGTTCAAGCGCTGCCTGTCGGAAGAGATGGAGCGCGTGAAGGGCGAACTCGGCGCGGAGAACTATGCCAAGGGCCGCTTCCCGGAGGCGATCGCTCTGTTCGAGACGCTGTCGCTGGCGCCGAACTTCGAGGACTTCCTCACCGTGCCGGCCTACGCCAAGCTGAGCTGAGCTGAGTTCGGTTCGGCTCGCATCAACACCCAAAGGGCGCCGCGGCACCGCGGCGCCCCTTTCTGTTCGCGTTGATCAAGTCTGATGCCACCAGACGCGCGCGCCGATGATAATGGCGAGCAGAACGACCGACCCGAACAGATGCAGCAGGTCGGCCTTCCAGCCGCCCGCCGATGTCCGGGGAACGGATCGGTAGATCGCTTCCCGGCGGCGGCGATGAGCGCCGATCGTGGTCATTGAAACCTCCATCCGGTTGAAGGGATACGCTGCGGGTTCAGGCGGGGCGGGCCGTGATCGTCACGCCGCTGCGCGTCGCCATGCCGACCAGCGGATGCGGCAGGTCCTCGATGGCGTCGCAAAGCAGCGGCACGCATTCCGGGCGCGGCGGCGCGAGCGGCGCGCGGCAGGCGGCGCCGACCTCCGGATGCAGCATCGACAGCGCGAGCTTGATCAGGACGGGATCGGGCTCGCGCGCCAGCAGGTCGAGCAACGGAACAAGCCGCCGCTGCAGGATCTGCGCCTGCCCGTAGAATTCGGACCGCGCCGCGCTGTCCAGCCGCGCCAGCCAATGCGGCGCGAGATTGCCGACGCTGGTCATCGCCCCGCAGCCGCCGGCCAGCAGATAGGCGGGAATCGTTTCAGCCGCGCCGGTCAGGCGCATGAAACGGCGGTCGCGCATGCGAGCGATCCGGTCGCAGCGGACGAGATCGCCCCGCCGCTCCAGGATGCCGACGATGTTCGGCGCCCCTTCCAGCATCTGCAGCGTCTCCAGCGCGATCTCGACGCCGCAGCGATCAGGGTCGTTGTCGAGGATGATCTCGAGGCTTGTCGCCTGCGCCGCCGCCAGGGCATGGGCGGCGAGGCCGGCCTGCGTCGGACGATTGTAATAGGGCATGCGCAGCAGCAGGGCCGAGGCGCCGGCCTTCTCGGCCGCAATGGTCTCGGAGACCGTCCCGGCCGTCGAATAGCTGCCGACGGCGGCGATCACCGGATAATGCCGGCCGGCGATACGGCGGGCGGCGGCGCAGAGCGCCTCCCGCTCCGTGCCGCTCAGCGTCGGGCTCTCGCCCGTCGCTGTGCCGACCACGATGCCGTCCGCGCCCTGCGCGATCTGCCAGAGAATGAGGCGTTCCAACGCGCCATAGTCGATCGCGTCCTCGTCGAAGGGCGTGACCAGCGCGGTGAACATGCCGTGAAGCCAATGGTTCATGGCCTGGCCTCAGAGCAGCGAGAGCGTCTTGGCGGTCACCCGGACCGCACGCGCCCGGTGCCCGGTCTCGAAGACCGCATAGCGCAGCGCGGCGCCGCGATCGCAGAACATGCCGCCGCCCCGGCCGTGCGTCTCGACGGCCAGCCAATGGCCTTCCGCGTCACGCCCGACCAGGAACTGGAGCGGGCCGCCGAAGGATTTGCGAGGGATACTGAACATCATCCTGTTTCCCGAACGGTCTCCGAGGACCGCGGGGACAAGCTAGGGACGCCGCCATAGGGGTTCGAGACGAGGCAAGAGGCGCTATCATCAAGATTCCATAGGGATTGCGCTGCCGCGCTTTGACATCGACTAGCCGGGCGCGCTCAATCCGCGCCCCTCCTTCCGGATTCTCCCGATGCGGTACCGCCTCCTCGCCACGCTCATCGCAACCAGCCTGCTGGGTGCCTCCTTCGCGGAGGCGACGACGCTCGCACCGGAACAGCGCTTCAGGACGCTCGGGGATTTCTCCGCGAAGAAGGCGGGCAAGCCGGCGCGCGATGTCAGCGGTCTCGCCTGCATGCCGGCGACCAACGGCGTCCAGCGCTGCCTCTTGATCAATGACGAGGGCTCCTTCGCGCAATTCGCCCGCATCGCCGAAAACCGGATCACCCCGGATGCGACCTTGGCCGTCATCGGGAGTGAGGCCTCATCCGATACGCTCGGCCAGGCACCGCAGGGCATTTGCAAGATGCCCGGCCGCTTCGCCGAGCTCGACGGCGAGGCTGTCGCCTATGCCGATAGCGCCTTCTACGTCTCGGGCTCACATGGCTGCTCGCGCAAGAAGGGCGAGTTCCGCCTCTCCGCCTTCCACCTCGCCCGGATCAAGGTCGATGCCGAAGGCACCGCCACCGGCAAGGTTGAATTGACCTATCGCCTGAGCGACATGCTGCGCGCCGCCGGTCCGGCCGCCCCCTTCTTCGGCCGGGGCCTGATGGACGACAACGGCCTGAACATCGAAGGCATCGCGGTCATCGGCGACACGCTCTGGGCTGGCCTGCGCGCACCCTCGCTCGGCAATCGCGGCTTCCTCGTCGGCGCCTCGCTCAAGGCCCTGTTCGCGCCGGGCCACGCGCCGGCGACGGAAGCGCCACGGGTCTTCGAATTGCCGGCCGGCAATAATCGCGGCATCCGCGACCTCGCACCCCTGCCCGACGGCCGCCTCCTCGCTCTGCTCGGGCCGTCGCAGGAACAGGCCCTGCCCTATTCGCTGATGCTGATCGACCCTGCGAGGCCCGATGCCGCCACGACGCTCGGCGATCTCCCGGGGCGCGGCGGCGACAAGGCGGAATCCCTGACCGTCCTGGCGCAGGACCCCAAGGGCCTCGCCGTCCTCGTCGGCTATGACGGCCCGAAGAATGGACATTTCGAATCCTACCGTCTGCCGCTTGGACCGCGCTGACCCCATGGATTTCCGCAACGCTCTCACCCACGCCGTCGAGCGCTACCGCGCCGAAATCGCCGGCTCGCACGAGCATCTCGCCCTGCTGCGCTGGCAGATGGCCGAGGGTCATGCGCTCGACCGGCGCGACACCTTTCCCGGCCATCTCACCACCAGCGCCTTCGTGCTCTCGCCCGACCATGCGCAGGTGCTGCTGATCGACCATGTCGTGATCGGGCGCTGGCTCCAGCCCGGCGGCCATTGGGAGGAAGCCGACCAGTTCCATCTCTCGGCGGCGCGCGAGGCGATCGAGGAAACCGGCGTGCAGGGTCTTAGCCTCCATCCCTGGCATCAAGGCGGCGACCTGCCCTTCACCATCGACAGCCATGACGTGCCCGGCAAGCCATCCCGTGGCGAGCCGGCCCATATCCATCACGACCTGCAATATCTCTTCCTCGCCGATCCGGCCCTGCCGCTCATCGCACAGGTCGAGGAGGTGCATGCCGCCGTCTGGAAGCCGATTGCCGCGCTGACCGGGATCGCCCCGCGCGCCCTGGAAAGGCTGTCCAACCTGCCGAAACCCTGACCGTTGCGGCGCAACAACATCGGGGACGGATTGCAGAAACCACTATGGCTCTTTTATCGCGGCAGGATCGGGCTCGCGACATGGTCCGCTCGAGGTTGAAATGCTTATTGCAATTGATTTGCATTAGCGTATCAATCCGAGACCTCCCCGGAGCACACCTATGTTTTCGAAAGCCATCGCTCTCGCCGTGACCGCCGCAGCCCTCTCGGCTCCGGCCATCGCCGCCGACCTGTCCTCCCGCAAGGGCGCGCCCGTTGCGCCGCCCCTCGTCGTCTCCGCCTGCACGGAAAGCGAGGGCATCCCCACCGACGCCTTCGGCTTCACCACCGGCTCCGATGTAGCCGATACCGGCGCCTTCGGAACCAGCCTGACCTATGGCGGCGCCTTCGGCACGCGCACCGGCAGCTCCAACAGCCACGGCCTGACCCTGCAGGGCTCCTACGGCCTGTTCCCCTGCTTCGAGATCGGCCCCTATGTGCTCGGCAACATCACCAGCACCTCGGCAGGCGGCGTCAGCACCGATTCGCGCGCCTTCGGCGCCGGCGTCGAGATGAAGTACAAGCTGCTCGGCCGCGACATGCACGGCCTCGGCCTGACCCTGGTCATCGACCCCAGCCTGAACCGCGCCGATCCGGACGGCGCCGGCCGCTTCACCACCTACAATACCGGCATCCGCCTCTTCGCCGACAAGACGCTGATCCCGAATACGCTCTATGCCGGGCTCAATCTCTCGCATGACCTGACCTGGACCGGCCCCTCGCCCTATCAGCGCTCCTCGACCTTCACTCTCGCCGGCTCGCTCGCCTGGCAGGTCAGGGACGGCCTCTATCTCAGCGGGGAGGTGCGCCACATGCGGGCCCATAACGAGCTCGGCTTCGGCAAGGAGGCGGGCTACGCCACCTTCGCCGGCCCCGGCATCTTCTGGCAGGCGACGAAGCAGCTTGCCCTCTCCGCTGCCTACAACATCCAGGTCTCTGGCAAGGCCAAGGGCGAGCCCGGCAATCTCGACCTCACCAATTTCAGCCAGCATCTCGTCAAGGTGAAGCTCGGCTACAGCTTCTGAACCTCTTCTGACGGCGCATCGATGGAAGGGCGGCGGCTGTAAAGCTGCCGCCCTTTTTGTTTCGGCGCGCCTTGCGCGTTGACATACTCCCCCTCAGTACCATAGCGTCGCGGCAACCGGAGCCTCGGTGCCCATGCCTCACACACCCGAAGAGAAGAAGCGCGCCGTCACGCGGCTGCGCCGGATCAGGGGACAGACCGACGCCCTGATCGCCGCCGTCGAGCGCGGCGAGGAATGCGGCGCCCTGCTCCAGCAGCTCGCAGCCTTGCGCGGCGCGGCGACGGGATTGATGGCCGAGGTACTGGAAAGCCATCTGCGCGAGACCATGGCCCGCCCGGCCGAAGCGGCGCAGGCCGCAACCACCGACAACGACGAGATCGCCGCGATCATGCGGGTCATCCGCCCCTATCTGAAATGAACGCTCGAAAAGAAGGAAACACCCGATGAAGACCCGCGCCGCCGTCGCCTGGGAAGCCGGCAAGCCCCTCACCATCGAGACCATCGAGATCGGCGGCCCCAAGGCCGGCGAGGTCCTCGTCGAGGTCATGGCGACCGGCATCTGCCACACCGACGCCTACACGCTCTCCGGCCTGGATTCGGAGGGCAAATTCCCCGCGATCCTCGGCCATGAGGGCGCCGGCATCGTGCGCGAGGTCGGCGCCGGCGTGACCTCGCTGAAGCCCGGCGACCACGTCATCCCGCTCTACACGCCCGAATGCCGCAGCTGTAAGTCCTGCCTGTCGCGCCGGACCAATCTCTGCACCTCGATCCGCGCCACCCAGGGCCAGGGCGTGATGCCGGACGGCACCTCGCGCTTCTCCTGCGACGGCGGCGAGGTCTTCCACTACATGGGCTGCTCGACCTTCGCAAACTTCACCGTCCTGCCCGAGATCGCGCTCGCCAAGGTTCGCGAGGACGCCCCCTTCGACAAGATCTGCTATATCGGCTGCGGGGTGACCACCGGCATCGGCGCTGTCATCTACACGGCCAAGGTCTGGCCGGGCGCGAATGTCGTGGTATTCGGTCTCGGTGGCATCGGCCTCAACGTCATCCAGGGCGCCCGCATGGTCGGCGCCGACAAGATCATCGGCGTCGACATCAACCCGGCCAAGCGCGCCATGGCCGAGAAATTCGGCATGACCGACTTCGTCAACCCGGCCGAAATTGGCAATGACAAGGTCGTGCAGGCGATCGTCGACCTGACCGGCGGCGGCGCAGACTTCTCCTTCGATGCCACCGGCAACACCAATGTGATGCGCCAGGCGCTGGAATGCTGCCATCGCGGCTGGGGTGAATCGATCGTCATCGGTGTCGCCGAGGCCGGCAAGGAGATCGCGACCCGTCCGTTCCAGCTCGTCACCGGCCGCGTCTGGAAGGGCACCGCCTTCGGCGGCGCGCGCGGTCGCACCGACGTGCCGAAGATCGTCGACTGGTACATGGAGGGCAAGATCAACATCGACGACCTGATCACCCACAAGCTCTCGCTCGACGAGATCAATACCGGCTTCGACCTGATGCACGAGGGCAAGTCGATCCGCTCGGTCGTGGTTTACTGAGGCGCCGCTTTCCCGCCTCATGAATGAGGCACCACCTTTGTCATTCCGGGGCGGCCGAAGGCCGAACCCGGAACCCACGACAGGGTGAAACGCTTGAACAAGCCGACCGGGCAAGGGCTCGCCCGGTCGTGGGTTCCGGGTTCTTCGCTTCGCGAAGCCCCGGAATGACAAGCGTGCGCCGCAAGAAAGGATCGCCCCATGGAACTGCTCTCCTCCTCCAAGGCCTTCGGCGGCTCGCAGCGTGTCTACCGGCATGACAGCGCGGCTTGCGCCTGCCCGATGACCTTCGCGATCTACCTGCCGCACCAGATCGAGGACGGGCCGGTTCCGCTTCTCTGGTATCTCTCGGGCCTGACCTGCACGCACCAGAACGTCATGGACAAGGGCGAGTATCGCGCCGCCGCCGCCGCCAACGGCATCGCCATCATCTGCCCGGATACCAGCCCGCGCGGCGAAGGCGTGCCGGACGAGCCGGAGAACTGGCAGTTCGGCTCGGGCGCCGGCTTCTATCTCGACGCGACCGAGGCCCCCTATGCGAGGAACTATCGCATGGAGACCTATATCCGCGACGAATTGCCAGAGCTGGTCAGCCGGCATTTCCCGGTCGACATGAAGCGGCAGGGCATCTTCGGCCATTCCATGGGCGGCCATGGCGCGATCACGCTCGCCCTGAAGAACCCGGAGCGCTACGCTTCAGTCTCCGCCTTCGCGCCGATCGCCCAGCCCTCGACGGCCGGCTGGTCGCGCCCCGCCTTCGAGAAATATCTGGGGCCGGACGAGACCAAATGGCGCGCCTACGACTCGACCCTGCTGATCGCCGATGGCCACCGCGTCCGCGACCTGCTGGTCGACCAGGGCACGGCCGACGGCTTCCTCGAAGAGGGCCTGCGCCCGCAGCTTCTCGACATCGCCTGCGCCGCCGCCGGCATCCCGCTCCAGCTGACAATGCGCGACGGCTACGACCACTCCTACAACTTCATCTCGACCTTCATGGCCCAGCACATCGCTTGGCACGCGGAGCGCCTGACGGCGTAGCGCAGCGACTGCGGGACCGGCCATCGACCGGCGGCGGATACGTCGCCGGCGTGCGGGAGGTTCCTTCGCTTCAGCATGGTCGTGACGCAGGCATCGGAGAGACCCGGCGCCAATCGTCGTTCAGTCCCCGGTAAGGTTAGCTTTTAGGGTTAAGTGACATTTAAGAAATCGCTGCCATGGTCCTTCCCGTTGGTAACACGCGCGGGCTGCGTTCTCTGCGCCGCGCAAACGCGAAGGACACTGCCATGGGCAGCCTGAAAACTCTCGCGCTGGCGGGCGGCCTGGCCCTCGGCGTCTCCGCCGCAGCGCAGGCCGCGGATCTCGCTTACGCACCGCCTCCCCCGCCTCCGGAGCCGCTCGGCCTCAAGGGCACGATCTCGAGCGGCATCTATCTGCGCGGCGACATCGGCATCGGCGTCCAGAGCGTCGGCAAGTACCAGCAGGATGACGTTGCCCAGTTCGGCGGCAGCTTCTTCGGCAAGACAGACAACGCCGCCTTCTTCGGTGGCCTCGGTATCGGCTACCGCTTCAACAACTGGCTGCGCTTCGATGTCACCGGCGAATATCGTGGCGCCGGCCAGATCGGGGTGAGCGACATCGTCTTCAACCCGTTCAACAACGGCAACCAGACCAACACCTACAAGGGCAACCTGACCTCGCTGGTCACGCTGTTCAACGGCTATTTCGACCTCGGCACCTGGAACTGCCTGACGCCCTATATCGGCGCCGGCATCGGCTTCTCGCAGAACCGCATCAGCGGGCTGACCGATCAGGGGGCCCTCACCGGCAACTTCAATGGCGCGACGCTCGGCTATGCCAATAGCGGCAGCAAGACCGATCTCGCCTGGGCCCTGATGGCCGGCGTCGGCTACGAGGTGAACAAGAACCTCACCCTCGAAGTCGGCTACCGCTACCTGAACCTCGGCGACGCCCAGTCGGGCCGCCTGGTCAACGCCTTCACCGGCCAGATCCAGGCGCCGCTCAAGGCCAAGGACATCGAGAGCCACGATTTCCGCATCGGCATGCGCTGGAACTTCGGCGACCCGAACTGCTGCGGCACGCCGGAGCCGGTCGCCTACGCTCCGCCGCCGGTGGTACGCAAGTACTGATCCGAAACATCAGACGAGGATACGAAACGGCGCGGGATCTCCCCGCGCCGTTTTGCTTTTGTCAGCGCAGCAGCGACTGGCCGGTCATCTCGGCCGGCTGCGCCAACTCCATCAGCGCGAGCAGCGTCGGCGCGATATCGGCGAGACGCCCATCGGCGAGGCCCTTGCCCTGCCCGCCGACCAGCATGAGCGGCACCGGATTGGTGGTGTGGGCGGTATGCGGCTTGCCCGTGACCGGATCGACCATCAGCTCGGCATTGCCATGGTCTGCCGTGACCAGCAGCGCCCCGCCCTGTCGCCCGATCGCGTCGGCGATGGCGCCGAGGCCCGCATCCACCGTCTCGACCGCCTTGATCGCCGCGGCCAGCACGCCAGTATGGCCGACCATGTCGGGATTGGCGAAATTCAGCACGACGAGATCGTAGCGGCCTGAATCGATCGCCTCGACGGCCTTGGCCGTCAGCTCCGGCGCCGACATCTCCGGCTGCAGGTCATAGGTCGCGACCTTGGGCGACGGCGCCATCACTCGGTCCTCGCCCGGATAGGGCGTCTCCTCGCCGCCGTTGAAGAAATAGGTGACGTGCGGATATTTCTCGGTCTCGGCCATTCGGATCTGCGTCCGCCCGGCCTTGGCCACCGTCTCGCCCAGCCCATTGGCCAGCGTCTGGGCTGCGAACAGCATCGGCATCACCTTGTCGAGCTCGGCGCTGTAGGAGGTCATGCTGACCGCCTTGACCAGCACAGGCCGGCGCGGCCGGGCGAAACCGGCGAAATCCGGCTCCAGCACCGCCGCCAGAATTTCACGGATGCGGTCAGAGCGGAAATTGAAGCTGAGCAGCCCGTCGCCATCCTTCATCCCGACATAGGCGCCGATCGCGGCCGGCAGGATGAACTCGTCGGTGACATTCTCCGCGTAAGCCGCGGCGATGGCGGCCTGTGCATCCGGGAAGCGCTCGCCCTCACCCAGCACCATCGCGCGCCAGGCCTTCTCGACCCGCTCCCAGCGATTGTCGCGGTCCATGGCGTAATAGCGACCTGAGACGCTGGCGATGGTCGCGCCCGCCGGCAGCGCGGCCGCGAAGATCTTGACGTATTCGGCCGCCGATTGCGGCGGGGTATCGCGCCCATCGGTGAAGACATGGACATGCACCTGCACGCCCTGCGCGGTCAGGATACGGGCGAGCGCGACCGCATGGTCCTGATGGGCATGGACGCCGCCCGGCGAGACGAGGCCGAGCAGATGGCAGGCGCCGCCGCTCGCCTTCAAACCGGCAACGAGACCTGTCACCTCAAGCGCCCCTGCGATCGAACCGTCCGCGATCGCCTGGTTGATGCGCGGCAGGTCCTGCATCACCACGCGCCCGGCGCCGAGATTGAGATGGCCCACCTCGGAATTGCCCATCTGCCCCGGCGGGAGGCCGACATCGAGCCCGGAGGTATGCAGGAAGGCATGCGGGTTCGCTGCCCAGAGCCGGTCGAAATTCGGAGTGTTCGCCAGCCTGACGGCGTTGTTCTCGCTTTCCTCGCGCCAGCCCCAGCCGTCGAGGATCATCAGCATCACGGGGCGAGGCGGCATTGGCTTGACCTGTCGGCATTTGTGAAAACTGCTTGTGCGGATACCACGCGCCACGCCGACGATGCGAGTGTTAAGAAGGCTGCGGGCCACCATGGAGAAGACGCATGTCGATCAAGGCGCTGGTTTTCGATGCTTATGGCACGCTCTTCGACGTCCAGTCGGTCGCCGCCGTCACCGACGCCGCCTTTCCCGGCCATGGTGCGACGATCACCCAGATCTGGCGCCTGAAGCAGCTCGAATACACCTGGCTGCGCGCCCTGATGGATCGCTACGAGGATTTCTGGACCGTCACCCGCGACTCCCTGGAATTCACGCTCAGGACGCTCGGCCTCGCCTCCTCGCCCGAGCTCGTCGCCCGGATCGCAGCCGCCTATGACACGCTGTTGCTCTATCCTGAAGCCCGCGCCGCGCTTGAAGGCCTCGCCTCCCATCGCCTCGCCATCTTCTCGAATGGCAGCCCGGACATGCTGAAGCGGCTCGTCGCCCATGCCGGGATCACCGACCTCCTGGAGACCGTGATCAGCGTCGACGAAATCGGCGTCTACAAGCCCGATCCGCGCGGCTACGCGCATGTCGAGAAGCGGCTCGGCCTCGCCCGCGACGAGATCCTCTTCGTCTCCTCCAACGGCTTCGACATCGCCGGCGCCAAGGCACATGGCTTCCATGTCGCCCGCATCGAGCGCGTGCCTGCCGGCAGGCTGCGCAGCGAGCTTGCCGCTGCCGCGACGATCGACCCGGCTTTGATGTTCAAGGCGCTCCGGATGCAGCCGGAACAGCTCGGCTTCCAAGCCGATGCGACCATTGCCGCGCTGACCGATCTCGTCTCCTATGTCGCCGGACTGAGGCAGGCCTGAAGCGCCGCGCGGAGACCCTGATGATCAAGCTCTATTACCACCCCTCGCCGAACCCGGCGAAGATCGCGCTATTCCTCGAGGAAGCGGGCCTGCCCTACGAGATGGTGCCGGTCGACACCCGCAAGGGCGACCAGTTCAAGCCGGAATTCCTCGCCATCAACCCCAACGCCAAGACGCCGGCCCTCACCGATGGCGACGTCACCGTCTTCGATTCCAACGCGATCCTGCTCTATCTCGCCGAGAAGACCGGCCAGTTCTTGCCGGAGGACACGCCGAAGGCACGCGGCGAGATGCTGTCCTGGCTGATGTTCGTCGCCACCGGCATCGGCCCCTATTGCGGCCAGGCCGTGCATTTCAGCCGCTTCGCCCCGGAGAAGCTGCCCTATGCCATCAACCGCTATGCCCGCGAGGCCGAGCGGCACTGGGGCATCGTCAACGACCTCCTCGCCGGCCGACGCTACATGCTCGGCGATCGCTACACGCTGGTCGACATGTCGATCTGGGGCTGGGCGACGCGGCTCTCCTTCGCCATCGGCGAGACCTGGCCGGAGATGTTCCCGCATGTGAAGCGCCATCTCGACGAGATCTCGGCCCGCCCCGCCGCTCAGCGGGCCGTCGCGCTGAAGGACCAGTTCGCCTTCAAGGCGGATTTCGATGCCGAGGCCCGGAAGTTCCTGTTCCCGCAGAACGCGCATCTCGCGAGCTGATCGCGAGCCCCGCGCCGCCTGTGCATCATGCCCGCCCCGCCAGTGAAAGCGCTGGCGGCGGCGGGGTTTTCGGGCCAGTGTCCGCGCGGCTCCGCGCTCGGAAGACGCGGGCAGGAATAGCCTCCGAGGGGACGAATGCCGACCGATATCGAGATCGCGCGCGTAGCCACGCTGCAGCCCATCGCCACGATCGCCGAGAAGGCGGGCATCCCCTCCGAGGCCCTGAATCCCTACGGCAAGTACATCGCCAAGATCGACACCCATGCGATCCCCGGCTTCGAAGCGAAACCGGACGGCAAGCTGATCCTCGTCACCGCGATCAGCCCGACCCCGGCCGGCGAAGGCAAGACCACGACGACGGTCGGGCTCGGCGACGGGCTCTCCCGCATCGGCAAGCGCGCGATGATTGCGCTGCGCGAGCCCTCGCTCGGACCGAGCTTCGGCATGAAGGGCGGCGCGGCCGGCGGCGGCTATGCCCAGGTCGTGCCGATGGAGCAGATCAACCTGCATTTCACCGGCGATTTCCACGCCATCACCAGCGCGCATAACCTGCTGGCGGCGATGATCGACAACCATGTCTACTGGGGCAATGCGCTCGGCCTCGACACCCGCCACATCGCCTGGCGGCGGGTGCTCGACATGAACGACCGGGCGCTGCGCTCCATCGTCTCCTCGCTCGGCGGCGCCAGCAACGGCTTTCCGCGCGAGGACGGCTTCGACATCACCGTCGCCTCCGAGATCATGGCGATCTTCTGCCTCGCGCGCGACGCCGCCGACCTGGAGGCCCGCCTCGGCCGCATCGTCATCGGCCGCACCCGCGACAAGCGCCTCGTCACCGCAGCCGACATCAAGGCGACCGGCGCGATGAGTGTGCTGCTCAAGGACGCGCTGATGCCGAACCTCGTGCAGACGCTGGAAGGCACGCCCGCCTTCGTCCACGGCGGCCCCTTCGCCAATATCGCCCATGGCTGCAATTCGGTGATCGCAACGAAGGCCGCGCTGAAGCTCGCCGATTACGTCGTCACCGAGGCCGGCTTCGGCGCCGATCTCGGCGCCGAGAAATTCTTCGACATCAAGTGCCGCAAGGCGGGCCTGAAGCCTGCCGCCGCCGTCGTCGTCGCGACCGTGCGCGCCCTCAAGATGCATGGCGGCCTCGCCAAGGACGCGCTTGGCCGCGAGGACCTGAAGGCGCTGGAAGCCGGCCTCTCCAACCTCACCCGCCATGTCAGCAATCTCAGGAAGTTCGGCGTACCTCCGATCGTCGCGATCAACCATTTCACGACGGACACCGCCGCGGAGCACGAGTTGATCCGCAACTATTGCCGCAACCATCTCGGCGTCGAGGCGGTGATCTGCCGGCATTGGGCGGAAGGCGGCGCCGGCGCCGAGGAACTCGCCCGCAAGGTCGCCGGCCTCGCCGACGAGGGCGAGGCCGATTTCGCTCCGCTCTACCCCGATGCGATGCCGCTCCGACAGAAGCTGGAGACGATCGCGCACGAAATTTACGGCGCTGGCGGCGTCACGGTTGGCGCGAGGCTCCAGGCCCGCTTCACCGAGCTGGAGGAGGCCGGCTTCGGCAACCTGCCGGTCTGCGTCGCCAAGACCCAGTATTCCTTCTCGGCCGACCCAACCCTGCGCGGCGCGCCCTCGGGCCACACGGTGCCTTTGCGCGAACTGCGGCTCTCCGCCGGCGCCGGCTTCGTCGTGGCGATCTGCGGGGACATCATGACCATGCCGGGTCTGCCGCGCGAACCCGCCGCCGAGCGCATCCATATCGATACGCATGGGCGGGTTGAGGGGTTGTTCTGAAGGGTGTCATTAAAGGGCGTCATCCCGTGTCTGCGCCGCAGCGTGAAACGCTGCGGCGCAGACACGGGACCGCGTGACGAGAAGGCGCCTTTTCCGGGAGACGATCCCATGTCTGCGCAGCGGCACTTCGCGCCGCAACGCGCACGGGATGACGGCGTTTCTTAAAGCTTACGCAACGGATCACTCTATACCTTGCGCCATCCCGCAAGGAAGCCGCCCCGATGAGCCAGGCCGAGCCCGGTCTGCCCCGCACGCACAGCTTGAAGGCCCGGGTCATGGGCTGGACGCTCGCCATACTCATGGCGATCGCGCTTCCGGCTGGCGCCGCCTTCCTGTGGATCGTGGATGCGACCGTGGTGAAGCTCGGCACGCTCGTCGCCGAGAAGCAGATCCTGTTCGATCGCTATCGCGGCCTTGAAGCCCTGATGCGCGAGGTCTCGCTGGCAGAGACCGTCGCCCGCGCGCCTGCGATCGTCGACTGGGCCGAAGCCGAGAATGATCCCGAGAAGGCCGAACGCGGTCTGGCCGAGCTGGAGCATTACCGCCAGTCCTTCCGGGACCGCAGTTATTTCACCGTCCTCGCGGGATCAGGGAATTACTACTTCAACGACAAGGACAACAACTACGAGCGCGAGCGCAAGCGCTACACGCTCTCAGCCACCAATCCGCGCGACGGCTGGTACTACAAGACCGCGGCGCTCGGCTCCGGCTGCCACCTGAATGTCGACAACGACGACAATCTCCGCGTCACCAAGGTCTGGATCAACTGCATCATCCGCAAGGACGGCCGCGTGCTGGGCATCATCGGCACCGGGCTCGACCTGACCCAGTTCATTCGCGAGGTCGTCGACATCCCGCAGACCGGCGTCCAGAGCATGTTCGTCGACCGCAGCGGCGCCGTGCAGGCCCACCGCGACGCGAGCCTCGTCGACTTCCACAGCCTGACCAAGGACATTTCGTCGAAGAAGACGATCTACCAGATCATCGACAATGACCCGGACCGTAGCCTGCTCGGCCAGATGATCGCCCGCGTCGGGGCCGGCGACGATCTCGTGCAATCGCGCTTCATGACGGTCGACGGCAAGCGCGTGCTCGTCGGCGTCGGTTATCTCGACCGGCTTGGGTGGTTCAACGTCACGGTGATGGATATCGACCGCATCATCGACCGGAGCCTGTTCCTGCCGCTCGGCCTGCTGTTCGGCGCTGTCCTGCTAGCGGCGGCGGCCCTGCTGACCCTGCTGTTCAAGCGCGCGGTGCTCGACCGGCTGTCCCGCGTCGAACACGCCGCAAGTCATGTCCGCGCCCGCGAGTTCCGCTCGGTCGCGATCGATGCCGGCCGCGACGAGATCGGCCGGCTGTCGCAGGCCTTCGGCGCGATGGCGCGCAGCGTCGAGGAGAATACGTCCCGCCTCGAAGAGGCCGTGCGCGAGCGCACCGAACAGCTCGAACGGCTCGCCCATGCCGACCCGCTGACCGGCGTCTTCAATCGCCGCGGCTTCGAACGCGCCTTCACGAAAAGCCGAAGCCGTGCGGGGCGAACCGGGCATCAGACGGGCCTGATGCTGGTCGATCTCGACAATCTCAAACCGCTCAACGACAGCCATGGCCATCAGAGCGGCGACGAGGCGATCGCCGAACTCGCCCGGCGCATGACGGCACTCTTGCGTGACCGCGACATCTGCGCCCGCTGGGGCGGCGACGAGTTCATCCTGCTGCTGGACAATGTCGATCGCGACGGATTGGCGGCCATCGCGGCTGCCATCGTAGCGGCCGCCGCGAAGAGCCCGGTCATCCTCGGAAACGGTGTGTCCGTCGTCGTCAGCACCAGCATAGGCGCGACCCTGCTGGAGCCTCTCGACACGCTGACCGAAGCCACGCGACGCGCCGACGAGGCGCTCTATGTCGCCAAGCGCAACGGCCGCAACGGCTTCTTCGTCAGCCCGCCGGAGGAACTCCCGCTCCGCCGGCGCAACGCAGGCTGAAACCGGTCATCCCGTGCGCGCTGCGGCATGCAAATGCCGCTGCGCAGACACGGGACCGCCATCAGAAAGAGCAGCCTACTGGTGACACGGTCCCGTGTCTGCATCGCGGCACTTCGCGCCACAATGCGCACGGGATGACGCGCCTCAGGCGAAGTCGAGCTGGACCTTGATCGCCTTCGACTTGTCGGCGGCCAGCTCGAAGGCCTCCACCGCCCGATCGACCGGGATCGACGCCGTCAGCAGCGGCGAGAGATCGATATTGCCAGAGCCGATCATCGCCACCGCCCAGTCGAACTCCTCATGAAAGCGGAAGGAGCCACGCAGGTCGAACTCCTTGGCGACGACGACATTCATCGGCAGCGTGAACTGGCCGCCGACGCCGATCTGGACGATGACACCGCCTGGCCGGACCACGTCGAAGGCGCCCGTCAGCGCATGCTGGTTGCCGGAAGCCTCGAACATCACGTCGAAGGTGCCCTTCTCCGCTCCGTACTCGGCCTTGAGTCGCTCCGGCTCGGCCGCGACATTCACCGTTGCCGTCGCGCCCATCTTGCGCGCCACCGGCAGCGGCCCGTCGACGACGTCCGTCGCGACGATCTCGGAAGCGCCCGCCGCCTTGGCAGCCAGGATGGTGAGCGCGCCGATCGGCCCCGCCCCCGTCACCAGCACGCGCTTGCCGAGCAGCGGCCCGGCGCGCTTGGCGGCATGGAGGCAGACCGAGAGCGGCTCGGCGAAGGCCGCTTCCGCCGCGGTAACACGCGGCGCCACCTTCACGGCCTGCCGCTCCTCGACCACGAGCACGTCGCGGAAGCCGCCCTGCACATGGGGAAAGCGCATCGCCGAGCCGTAGAACAGCATGTCGGTGCAGTGCTGCTGCAGCCCCATCTGGCAATAGCGGCAATGGCCGCAGGCCCGGCTCGGATTGACCGCGACGCGGTCGCCCGGCTTCACCCGCGAGACCTCGCCGCCGATCGCCTCGACCCGGCCGGCGATCTCATGGCCGAGGATCATCGGCTCGCGCACACGGATCGTGCCGAAGCCGCCATGCAGGTAGTAGTGTAGGTCCGAGCCGCAGATGCCGCCGGCCTCGATCCGAACGCGCACGTCGCGCGGCCCGAGCTCCGGCGCGCTCGTCGGTTCGACCCGCAGATCCTTCTCGGCATGAATGACGACGGCACGCATGGCACGCTCCCGAATTCGCCGCGCGACAGTGCACGGCGCCATTGTCTAATCGATTGAAACCTGCTTACCCAAAGCGGCGCCCCGGGCGCAAACCGAAATCGCCGCATCCGGCATTTTGCGAGGATAAGCCATGTCGCTGTCGCTGTTCAGTCTCGCCGGCAAGATCGCGCTCGTCACCGGCTCGGGCCAGGGCATCGGCCTCGCGCTGGCCGAGGGACTGTCGGATGCCGGGGCCCATGTCGTCCTGAACGGCCGCGACAAGGCGAAGCTGGAGCGCGCGCAGCAGGCCCTTGCTGCCGCCGGCCGCAAAGCCTCCATCGCCCCTTTCGACGTCACCGATCACGAGGCGGTCGAGGCCGGCGTCGCCATGATCGAAGCCGAGATCGGCCCGATCGATATCCTGATCAACAATGCCGGCATGCAGAAGCGCGCGCCGATCACCGAATTCCCGGTCGAGGGCTGGCATGAGGTGATCAACACCAACCTGCATTCAGTGTTCTACGTCACCCAGGCCGTGACCAAGCGCATGGTGCCGCGCAAGCGCGGCAAGATCATCAGCATCGGCTCGGTGATGAGCGAGCTCGGCCGCGCCACCATCATCCCCTACACGGCCTCCAAAGGCGCCGTGAAGATGATGACCCGGGGCCTCGCCGCCGAGCTCGGCAAGCACAACATCCAGGCCAACGCCATCGGTCCCGGCTATTTCGCGACCGAGATCAACGCCGCACTGATCGCCGACGAGGCCTTCTCGAGCTGGGTCTGCAGCCGCACGCCGGCCGGGCGCTGGGGCGAGACGAAAGAGTTGGCCGGCGCCGCGATCTTCCTGTCCTCGGCGGCCTCGGACTACGTCAACGGCCACCTGCTGATGGTCGATGGCGGATTAACCTCGGTGGTGTGAGGTTCAGGCCTCCCTTCTCCCCTTGCGGGAGAAGGTGGCTCGGCGAAGCCGAGACGGATGAGGGGTCTCGCGAGCTTTCCGCTCGGCATTCAGGAACGCCAACGTTTCGGGACGGCACGACCCCTCACCCCGGCCCTCTCCCGCAAGGGGAGAGGGGGAGCGTCGCGGTCCCTGCGCCCCCACCATAAGGAGATGCTCAGGGCTCAAGCCCGAGCATGCCGCCCGATATCAGGCTGCGGCCTTCGTCACCGCCTCGACGACATCGTCGACCGCGCGCTCGACCAGGTCGCGGTCGTCGCCCTCGGCCATGACGCGGATCACCGGCTCGGTGCCGGAGGGACGGATCACCAGGCGGCCACTTTCGCCGAGAAGCTGCTTGGCCGCCTCGATCGCGCTGACCACCTGCTTCTCCTCCAGCGGGCGCCCTTTCTTGTAGCGGACGTTCTTGAGGATCTGCGGCAGCGGCTCGAAGCAGTGGCAGACTTCGGAGACCGGCTTGTCCATGCGCTTGACCACGGCGAGCAATTGCAGCGCCGCGACAAGGCCATCGCCGGTCGTGCCGAAATCCGAGAGGATGATGTGGCCGGACTGCTCGCCGCCCAGGTTGAAGCCGTGGTTGCGCATGTGCTCCAGCACATAGCGATCACCGACCGCGGTCCGCGCCAGCGTGAGGCCGAGCCCCGCGAGATAGCGTTCCAGGCCGAGATTGGACATGATCGTCGCGACGATGCCCGGCGCCGAGAGCCGGCCGTCCTCCAGCCAGGAGCGCGCGATCACCGCCATCAGCTGGTCGCCGTCGACGACATGCCCGTGCTCGTCGACCACCAGCACGCGGTCGGCGTCGCCGTCGAGCGCGATGCCGACATCGGCACGCAACTCCCTGACCTTCGCGACCAGCGTCGCCGGATGGGTCGAGCCGACATCGCGGTTGATGTTGAAGCCATCGGGCTCGTCGCCAATGACGATGACCTCTGCGCCGAGTTCCCAGAGAGCCTGGGGCGCCACCTTGTAGGCGGCGCCATTGGCGCAATCGAGCACGATGCGCAGGCCTTCCAGGCTCATGTTGCGCGGCATGGTGCGCTTGGCGAACTCGACATAGCGCGCATCGGCGCTGTCGATGCGCTTGGCCCGGCCGAGCTTCGGCGAACCTGACAGGCGGGGGGTCAGGTCGCCATCGATCAGCCCCTCGATCTCTCGCTCGACCTCGTCGTTGAGCTTGTAGCCGTCCGGCCCGAACAGCTTGATGCCGTTATCCTCATAGGCGTTGTGCGAGGCGGAGATCATCACGCCGAGATCGGCGCGCATCGAGCGCGTCAGCATCGCGACCGCCGGCGTCGGCATCGGGCCGAGCAGCATCACGTCCATGCCGACCGAGGTGAAGCCCGCGACCATCGCGTATTCGATCATGTAGCCGGAGAGGCGGGTATCCTTGCCGATCACCACCCGGTGGCGGTGCTCGCCGCGGCGGAAGGCGAGGCCGGTGGCCTGGCCGACCTTCAGGGCGAGGTCCGGCGTGATGACGCCGTTCGCCCGCCCGCGAATGCCGTCCGTTCCGAAGTATTTGCGCGTCATCGTGTTTCGGTTCCCAGCGGCGGCTCGTGCCTAGTTTTGCGCGTTCTATAGCCAAAAAACCTTTCCGCCTTCTCACAAATTGTGACGGAGCGTGAAAAGGAGCAGCAGCGACCGCGACGCCCAATAGGAGCGATGTCATCCCGGGCGACCGAAGGGAGGCCCAGGATCCATGCCGGAACCCTGATCGGAAGCGTTCTGGCATGGATCCCGGATCGGCGCGGCTCCGCCGCTTGTCCGGGATGACGGCGCGGGTGGAGAAGCATGAAGGCCCAACAGAAAAGGGCGACCTCACGGCCGCCCTTTCATAGTCCATTCGAACTGCCTCAGCCCTGCGGCTGCGGCTCCAGGCCGGCATCCGGCTCGCCGCGCTTGCGGCCCTTGCCGGCGCTCGGCACGGCCGAACCGCGGGGCGCATGCGGAGTGTCGTCGGCATCGCGCACCGGGCGCTTGCCGGCGATCAGGTCGCGGATTTCCTCGCCGGTCAGCGTCTCGAATTCGAGCAGCGCCTCGGCCACCGCCACGAACTCGTCGTTGTGCTCGGTGAGGATCTTCTTGGCGTCGGCATAGCCCTCGTCGACGAGGCGCTTGACCTCGGCGTCGATCTTCTGCGCCGTCGCCTCGGAGACCGACTGGCTGCGGCCCATCGACATGCCCAGGAAAACCTCTTCCTGGTTGTCGCCATAGGCGACCATGCCGAGTTCCGACGAATAGCCCATCTGCGTGACCATGGCCTTGGCCATCTTGGTCGCCTGCTGGATGTCGCCGGTGGCGCCCGAGGTAACGTTCTCGCGGCCGAAGGTGATCTCCTCCGCCACGCGCCCGCCCATGGCGACCGCGAGCTGCGAGGTGAACTCCTTGAACTTCATCGAGTAGCGGTCGCCCTCCGGCAGGAACTTGACCATGCCGAGCGCGCGGCCGCGCGGGATGATCGTTGCCTTGTGGACCGGAATGCCGGCGGGAACATAGAGGCCGACGATGGCGTGACCGGCCTCGTGATAGGCGGTCAGCTTCTTCTCCTCCTCGGACATCGCCATGGATTTGCGCTCGGCGCCCATCATGACCTTGTCCTTGGCGTCCTCGAATTCGGCATGGGTGACCATGCGCTTGCCGCGCCGCGCCGCCAGCAGCGCCGCCTCGTTGACGAGGTTCATCAGATCCGCGCCCGAGAAGCCTGGCGTACCGCGGGCAAGGACCTTGAGGTCGACATCCGGCGCCATCGGCACCTTGCGGACATGGACGCGCAGGATCTTCTCGCGGCCGGCGACGTCGGGGTTCGGCACGACGATCTGGCGGTCGAAGCGGCCCGGACGCAGCAGCGCGGGGTCGAGCACGTCGGGACGGTTCGTCGCGGCAATGATGATGACGCCTTCGTTCGGCTCGAAGCCGTCCATCTCCACGAGGAGCTGGTTCAGCGTCTGCTCGCGCTCGTCATTGCCGCCGCCGAGACCGGCGCCGCGATGACGGCCGACCGCGTCGATCTCGTCGATGAAGATGATGCAGGGCGCATTCTTCTTGGCCTGCTCGAACATGTCGCGGACACGGCTCGCGCCGACGCCGACGAACATCTCGACGAAGTCCGAACCCGAGATGGTGAAGAACGGCACATTGGCCTCGCCCGCGACGGCGCGCGCCGTCAGGGTCTTACCCGTGCCGGGAGGGCCGACAAGCAGCACGCCGCGCGGGATGCGCCCGCCCAGCCGCTGGAACTTCTGGGGATCGCGCAGGAATTCGACGATCTCCTGCAGGTCTTCCTTGGCCTCGTCGATGCCCGCGACATCCTCGAAGGTGACGCGGCCATGCGCCTCGGTCAGGAGCTTGGCCTTCGACTTGCCGAAGCCCATCGCCCGGCCGGCACCGTTCTGCATCTGCCGGGACATGAAGATCCACAGACCGATGAAGATCACGAAGGGCAGCGAATTGACCAGCAGCGCCATGAACCACGGCGTGCCCTCTGAAGGCGGCTTGCCCGAGACCTGCACACCCTTCTCCGCCAGGCTCCGCAGGAACTGCGGATCGGCATAGGGCGGATAGGTGACGAAGCTGCGTCCGTCGGAGAAGCTGCCGGTCCATTCCGGTCCGGCAGCGACGAGGCTGGCGATCCGCCCGGCCTGCGCCTCGTTGACCAGCTGGCTGTACTGAATCTCGTTGGTGCTGGTGCGTTGGCTTGGGCTCTGGAACAGGGTCACCAGCGCCAGGACCAGCAGGAAGATCACCACCCAGAGGGCAAAATTTCGAAAATTCGGATTCATTCCCAGTCCGATCGGGCCTGCCGGACCAACCGGATGAGGCCTAGAGTTTCCCGACTATCAATTTAGGTGTCGCACACGCCCTTGCCAAGGGAAAGCAATGTCGTGGCGGCACTATGACGCCGAAGGGTGAACGCCGCGTCTGCGGGGCCCCTCCGCTTGCACCGACAGGACGCCGTCGCAGCCAAGCGACAGAACGCAGCCGGACAGGGTTCGGCGCAGAGCCAAGCCGGCGCGCGCCGCCTGCATCAGCGCCGCCCCACAGGTTTCAAGCCGCTCCAGCCGGCCGTGACCATCGCCACCCGGAGCGACCGCGTCGAGCGCCAGGGCCAGAACGCGCAGCGCGATCTCCTCCGGTTCCGGGACCAACGCGACATAGCGCAGGCGCAGGCCCCCTCCCGCGCCCTCGGCCGGCAAGGCGATCCTCGCCAGCACGTCCTGGGCCTGTCGCGCCGCAGCCTCGTCCAGTCGCGCCATCCGCTCCGCCAACCGCGCGAGCCGCTCCGCCGTCAGCCCCATTTCCGACAGAACCGGTGTCGCCTGGCGCCAACGCACCCGCTCGAAGCGTGTATCGCCATTGCTGGGATCGCACATGAAAGGCAGTCCGCGCGCTTCTGCCGTCGCGACGAGCCTTGCCTTCGGGATGCCGAGCAGTGGTCTGGCCAGGGGCACCCCGTTGACCTCGCTCCGCCCCCGCATCCCGGCAAGCCCCGACGGCCCCGAGCCATGGGCAAGCCGCATCAGCATCGTCTCGGCCTGGTCGTCGAGCGTATGGGCCGTCACCAGCGTCGCGCCGCCGAGCCGCCGGGCCTCGTTCGCCAGAAGCATATAGCGGGCGCGGCGCGCCTGCGCCTGCACGCCACTGGCCGGTTTCAGCCCCTCCCAGCGCAGGGTCGCATGGCCGACGCCGAGTTGCCCGCAGAGCGCCGCAACCGCAGCAGCCTCTCCGGCCGATTCCAGGCGCAGGCCGTGATCGACCGTCGCGGCGTGGAGAGCCGGGCGCCCCGGCACCTGCGCCCAGGTGGCCAGAAGCGCCAGAAGCGCCACCGAATCCGGCCCGCCGGAGACTCCCACGAGCAGGGCCGTCTCGTGCGACAGCCCCTCAAAGGCGACGCCGGCCTCGGCGAGCGAGACCGGCGCGGAATGCGTTGCGATCGGAGCCGCGCTCAAGCGCAGCCGGAGCGGCGACGCTCGCGGGCGACGCCCTGACGCACGGAATTGGAAGCGGACGGATAATCGACGCCGACCTTGGCATAGGTGGCGCAAGCCTGCTCCTTGGCGCCGAGCCCGTTGAGGGACATGCCGAGCTTGAGCAGGCTGTCCGGCGCCTTGGTGGCCTTCGGCGATTCCCGCGAGATCTTCAGGAACTGCTCGGCCGCCTCGCGATAGCGCTGGCGCTGGAGATAGCTCTCGCCCAGCCAATAAGTCGCGTCCACGGCCTGCCGATCGCGCGGATAGCTCTGCAGGAACTGGCGGAAGCCCATCTCGGCCTGCTCGTATTCCTTGCGCTGGAGCGAAGCGAAGGCGAGATCATAAGCCTCCTTGGCGCTCTGCGGGCCGCTGGCGGCGGCGACGCTCGCGCCGCGTGGCCTGTCCTGCGGCAGCCCGCCCTGAGGCACAGGACGCCCGACGCCCTGAAGATCGAGCGGCTGGCCCGTGGCCGGGCCGGCGGCATAATCGTCCTCGATGATGCCCGCGATCGCGCCGCCGCCGCCGAGCTGCTGCGGAGCGCCGGCCGCGCCATGCTGCGTCGTCGGGTCGAAGGCATCGCTGCGCCGCTGCCGCTGCGGCGCCCCGCCGGAGGGCGGCGCGCCCGACGGGCCGGGCGCAGCCGTATTCGGGCGCCCACCGCCGCCCTTCTCGTTCAGGCGGAAATCGACATCCTCCTGGAACTTGCGGAGCTGCTCGGAGAGCCGCCGATTCTCGAACTGGAGCTGCTCGATCTGGCCGGACATCTGGCGCAGCTGGTTCTCCAGCCGCGTCGTGCGGACCAGCAGATCGGCCGCATCCTGCGCCGTGGCCGGCACAACGCCGCCGGCGAGCGCAGCGGAGAGCGCCAGAGCAGCCAGTCCCGGACGGGAGAGGTGGCGGGCTAGGAGAGAACGAAGCATCGTTGAAACCGGTTTCCGTACATGTCGCGCGCTGTCTCTATACCATCAGCTCACCACGGCCAAAATATGAACGTTTTCATGGCCGGTGCGTCCGCAGGGCGCGTCGCCTCCATCACAAAAAGACCTCTGGCGCTTTGCCCGCGGCTTCCCTAAATAAGCGGAGCGGGGCTGCCTGGTGCGTGCGAGACAGCATTCCCCGGGCCCATACGACTCCCCAGGGAGCTGTCCCTGTCCGGATCCCTTGGAACCGGACACACGGCGCCCACCTACTCTGTAGGTGTCCCGGGATTCAAAACTCCACGGCCGAGGTGGCTCCGCAACCCTCATGACCACACCCGACACCGACGCTCCGCCCTCCCCGCGCAAGACGATGCTCCGCGCCGAGGCGCTCGCCCGCCGCGATGCGCTCGATCTCGACGACCGGCTGGAATGGGATGCGGAGATCGCCGCGCACGCGCTCGCCCTCCCTGTCTGGAAAGGCAGCACCGGCCCGGTCTCGGCCTATTGGCCGATGCGCTCGGAGGCCGACCCCCGCCCGATCCTGGAAGCCCTGCACGAGCGCGGCCTGCCGCTCTGCCTGCCCGCGATCGTCGACAGACGCATGCTCTTCCGGCGCTGGGCGCCTTACGAGCCGATCGTGCCCGGCGGCTTCGGCACGCTCGTTCCCGCACCCGGCCAGCCGGAGCTGAACCCCGCGATCCTCCTCGTGCCGCTGGCCGCCTTCGACCGGCGCGGCTACCGCATCGGCTACGGCAAGGGCTATTACGACCGCGCCCTCTCGGAACTCGGCCCGACGCTCAGCATCGGCCTCGGCTATGCCGCGCAGGAGATCGACGCCGTCCCCGACGAACCGCATGACCGTCGCCTCGACTGGATCGTGACCGAGCGCGAAATCCTTCGCTGCGGTTGATTCCTTCGCGCCTTCGCGCGGAAGTTCTTCGTTGCGGTTGATTCCCGCGCGCCTTCGCGCGAGGGAGAAAGCCTTCGTGGTTTTCAGGTCAGTTTCATGCGTCTTCTCTTCCTCGGTGACATCGTCGGCCGTCCCGGCCGCATTGCGGTCCAGGAGCGGCTGCCCGCCTTGCGCGAGGCCTGGAAGCTCGACTGCGTCATCATCAACGGCGAGAACTCGGCCGGTGGTTTCGGCATCACCGAGGCGATCTGCGACGAGATCCTCGCCGCCGGTGCCGATGTCGTGACGCTCGGCAATCATTCCTGGGACCAGCGCGAGGCGCTCGTCTTCATCACCCGGCAGGACCGCCTGATCCGCCCGGCCAATTATCCGCCCGGCACGCCCGGCCGCGGCGCCACCGTGATCGAGGCCCGCAACGGCGCCCGCGTCCTGGTCGTCAACGTCATGGGCCGCCTGTTCATGGACCCGCTCGACGATCCCTTTGCGGCGGTCGAGCGCGAACTCTCGGCCTGCCCGCTCGGCGAAGTGGCGGACGCCGTCATCGTCGACGTCCATGCCGAGGCGACCAGCGAAAAGCAGGCCATGGGCTATTTCCTCGACGGCCGCGCCAGTCTCGTCGTCGGCACGCACACCCATGCGCCAACCTCGGACACGCGCATCCTGCCCGGCGGCACGGCCTATCAATCCGATGCCGGCATGTGCGGCGACTACGATTCCGTACTCGGCATGCAGAAGGACGAGCCGGTGCGCCGCTTCCTGCAGAAGGTGCCGGGCGCCCGCCTTGAGCCGGCGACCGGCGAAGGCACGCTGTCCGGCGTCGCGGTCGACATCGACGATGCGACCGGCCTGGCCAAGGCGGTCTGGGCCGTGCGCGTCGGCCCGCATCTCAGCCAGGCCGTGCCCGACTGGGCGGCCTGAAGCTGATCGGCTCAGGCCGAGCGGGACTGCTGGATCAGCGCCTCGAAAGCCTCACTCATGCTGGCAGCCTGCCTGGGCAGCATGCTGGCCACATTGACGACGTCAGCGACCGCGTTTCCGGCGTCCTGCACGCGCACACTCAGCTGGTCGATAGCCTCGGCATTGACTTGGGTCCCGATGGCTGCCTGTCCGGCGCTGCGTGCGATTTCCTGCGTCGCCGCACGCTGCTGGTCGATGCTTGCGGCAACCGTAGCCGCGATGTCGTTCACCTGGCTGACGAAACCGACGATCCGCTCCAGCGCGGCCACGGCCTCGCTCGTCGCCGCCTGCATGGCCGGAACCTGCGCCGCGATCTCCCCCGTCGCCTGCGCCGTGCGCGCGGCGAGTTGCTTCACCTCCGTCGCGACAATGGCGAAACCGCGGCCTGCCTCACCGGCGCGCGCGGCCTCGATCGTTGCATTGAGCGCAAGCAGATTGGTCTGGCTCGCGATCATCTGGATCAATTCGACGACCGAACCGATCGTGGCGGCAGAGCGGGACAGGCTCTGGACGATCGCGTCTGTCTGCTGGGCCGCGAGATCGGCCTCGGAAGCCAATTTCGAGGCGCGGACAACCTCCGATGCGACATGGTCCAGCGAGTGCGACAGCTCGCCAGTCGCCGCCGCGACATTGTTGACGTTGCTGGAGGCATCGTCCGCTGTCCTGACCGCTTGGGCAGCCTGCGCGCTGGTTTGGCCAACCACCGCTTCCATCGTCATGGCCAGGCTTTCGACTTTGACCGCGCCGAGGCCGACCGCGCCGACCACCTCGCGCACAGCCCCCTCGAAGGTTTCGATTTGGCGGCGGGTCGCCTCCTGGCTGTTCTGCTGAACGAGCGCGTAGGTCTCCAATATCAACTCGAGATCGAGCTGAACCGCCTTGGTTAGAGCCGCGCGCGTCGCGATCCGCGTGCCGAGCTGGCCGCGGCGCCAACGCCCGGCAAGGCTGCTCAATGTATCCTGGTCGAGCCCGAGTTCGGAGAACAGGGCGCTGGATACGATCATGTGACAGATCACGACGGCATAGATCGGAACGCCGTGCTTATGGAAAGCGGTCGCCAGATTGTGCGCCGATTCCGTGAAACCTTCGCCGATGTCGCCCGAAGCGAGGCGGATCCAATGGGCCAGCCGCTTCTCGTGCACCTCCGGCCTGCGCAGCGCCAGTGCGATCTCCGGCCAGGGCGCGAATTGCTCGTGCAGTTCGGGCAGCAGCGACGGCAGGCGTCGATGCGCGAAACCGGCGTGGCCGGCGAGTAAGGCAAGATCGCGTTCCGCGATCTGGAAGGCGCAAAAGCGGTGTTCCTGCCCGGCAATCGTTCTGGTCTTCAAATCATCACTCGGGCTGTGGCAGCCTTCATCGCATCACGCTGCAAACCTCCTTTCTCAAGGTAAAGAATCATCTAACGCAGTGATCGGTAGGCGCTCCGCACCGCTTGCCTGCTGGCAAAGCACGCGCCTATAAGGCCGTTTCGCCGGGCAGCCGACAGCCCCTGGCAAATGAAACAACAAGCGCAGAAGGCAGCGGGACCCCATGGCCGGCCATTCACAGTTCAAGAACATCATGCACCGCAAGGGCAAGCAGGATGCCGTGCGCTCCAAGCTGTTCTCGAAACTGGCCCGCGAAATCACCGTCGCCGCCAAGCTGGGCATGCCCGACATCAACATGAACCCGCGCCTGCGCATGGCGGTGCTCGCCGCGCGTGCCGAGAACATGCCGAAGGACAACATCCAGCGCGCCATCAACAAGGCGGCCGGCGGCGAAGGCGACAACTATGACGAGGTCCGCTACGAGGGCTACGGTCCGGGCGGCGCCGCCGTCATCGTCGAGGCGCTGACCGACAACCGCAACCGCACCGCCTCCGCCGTTCGCTCCTACTTCACCAAGTCGGGCGGTGCGATGGGCGAAAGCAACTCGGTCTCCTTCATGTTCAACCGCGTCGGCGAGGTCAGCTATCCGCCTGAGGCCGGCGACGCCGACAAGGTGATGGAAGCGGCGATCGAGGCCGGTGCCGACGACGTGATTTCGGACGAGAACGGCCACACCATCCTCTGCGCCTTCGACGCGCTGAACGAGGTCTCCAAGGCGCTCGAAGCCGCGCTCGGCGCCCCCGCCTCGGCTAAGCCCGTCTGGCGCCCGACCACGACCGCCCCGCTCGACGAGGAGAAGGCCGCCTCGATGATGCGTTTGATGGAAGCGCTCGACAACGACGACGACGTCCAGAACGTCTTCGCCAATTTCGAGATCGCCGACGACGTCATGGCCAAGCTCAGCGCCTGAGCGCGACCTGCCCCCTCTCCCCTTGCGGGAGAGGGTTGGGGTGAGGGGTCGCACCACCTCGATCGTTTGCGCCTTTGGCGTCGCCGCCCCATGGAGAGGTCGCCCGACCCCTCATCCGGCCCTTCGGGCCACCTTCTCCCGCAAGGGGAGAAGGAAGGGACCACCTCCTACCGCCCGATCACCACGTCCCAGAGCGGCAGGCTGATCAGCGCGCTCAGGAAGATCACCAAATAGGCCCCGCGCCTGAACGTCTCCTCCGAGGCGAGCCGGAAGCCATGCGTCCCGGCCCAGAGCCCGACGCCGTAGATCGCGAAGAGCGGCACCGCCATCAGCAAGGCGCTGCCGGTCAGGATGCCCTTCCACCACAGCACCGCGCCGCTGATCAGCGTCGAGACGCCGAAGAAGGCCTGCATGTTGGCGCGCGTCTTGTGCCGGTCGTTGCGCTGCGCGCCGAGCCAGAACACGGCGAGCGGCATGCCGCCGATCGAGGCCATGCCGTTGAACAGCCCCGACAATGCGCCCACCCCGAGCGAGAGCGGGATCGTCGGGCGCCCATGGTAGCGCCAGCCTGACGCCATCAGCGCCACCGCGGTCAGCACGAGCAGGGCGAGCACCCAGCGCATCGTCTCGCGATCGAGCCAGATCAAGAGCCAGATGCCGGCCGGCAGGGCGAGCGTCGCGGTCAGCAGCAGCGGCAGGATTTCGCGCCATTCCGCCGTCTTGGCGCTGCGCGCCGCGATCGGCAGCGCGAAGGGCAGATCGATGAACCAGATCAAGCCGAGCGCCGCGACCGGCCCGAGCACGACCGAAGCCAAAGGCATGAACACCATGGCGAAGCCGAAGCCGGTGAAGCCGCGTACCAACCCACCGAGCAGCGTCGCGGCCAGCAGGACGGCAATGCCGTCGGCACTGACGCCCGGCATGAAGGAAGACAGGATCGAGGACATGGAGCCAGCTGGAGAAGAAAGATGCGACGGACCATGCCCGCCGGCCGGCAGCAAGAACAACTTTCCTTTTTGATGTCATCGATCAGGGGAATTCATCCCGCCCCGTCCCATCGCCCGTCTCGGCGTGGGACAAATCCGAAACATCCGCTAGGTTGAGCCCGTCATGGCACCTCCGATTCGCATCCTCGGCATTGATCCCGGCCTCCGGAAAACCGGCTGGGGCATCGTGATTTCGGATGGGAGCAAGCTCTCCTTCGTCGCCTGCGGCTGCATCGAGAGCGACGGCGCCCTGTCGCTCGGCCAGCGCCTGCGGCAATTGCATGAAGGCCTGAACAAGGTCCTCGCCGCGCATCGCCCGCATGAGGCCGCCGTCGAGGAAACCTTCATCAACCGCGACCCGCAATCGGCGCTGAAGCTCGGGCAGGCCCGCGGCATCGCGCTGGTCGTGCCCGCCCTCGCCGGGCTCGATGTCGCGGAATACGCCGCCAACCTCGTCAAGAAGACCGTGGTCGGCGTCGGCCATGCCGACAAGAAGCAGGTCCAGGCGATGATCCGCGTGCTCCTGCCCAAGGCCGAGACCTCCTCGGCCGACGCGGCGGATGCGCTCGCCGTCGCGATCTGCCATGCCCAGCATCGCGGCATGAAGGCGCTGGTCGCGCAGATGAAGGCATCATGAGCCCCACGCTTCCGCTCGATATTTTTCGCGACACTCCCTCACGCGGGTCATCCCGGGCGACCGGAGGGAGACCCGGGATCCATTCCGGAACATGTCTCGGCGAGGTTCCGGAATGGATCCCGGGTCTTCGCTTCGCTCCGTCCGGGATGACCCGTGGAGAAAATCGATGATCGGCAAGCTCAAGGGCCTGATCGATTCCTATGGCGAGGACCACGTCATCATCGACGTCCAGGGCGTCGGCTATGTCGTGCAGTGCTCGTCGCGCACACTGCAGCGCCTGCCCCAGCCCGGCGAGGCGGCCGCGCTCTCGATCGAGACCCATGTCCGCGAGGATGCGATCCGCCTCTACGGCTTCATGTCCGACAATGAGCGTGACTGGTTCCGCCTGATGCAGGTCGTGCAGGGCGTCGGCGCCAAGGTCGCGCTCGCGATCCTCTCGACGCTTGAGCCGGGCGCGCTCGCCACCGCCATCGCCACCAACGACAAGGCCGCCATCGCCCGCGCGCCCGGCGTCGGCCCCAAGCTGGCGCAACGCCTCTGCGCCGAGCTCAAGGACAAGGCCCCAGCCTTCGGCCATATCGATCCGGGCGTGGCGCAGCTCGCAGGCGCGCTGGAGGACAGGAAGCTGCCGCAGCCGATCGCCGATGCCGTGTCGGCACTCGCCAATCTCGGCTATCCTCAGGCGCAGGCTGTGGCCGCCGTGGCGGCTGCCGCCAAGGCCGCCGGCGATGGTGCCGGCACGGCCCAACTCATCAAGCTGGGCCTGAAGGAACTGGCGAAGTGAGCCAAGCGCCCGACGAGCTTCAATTGCGCGTCGTCACCGACAAGACCGAGCTTTGCCGCATCATGCTGGCGAGCTGGGGCTCGCATAGCATGATGATCGACCTGCACGTCTACGACGTCGCGGAGATCGATGCGCTCGGCCTGTTCGAGCCCTCCGGCAAGACGGCGGCGCTGGCAAGCTGGACCGTGCGCGGCGACAGCGCCTATCTCTGCGCGCTCCACTCGCTGAAGCCGGGCGAAGGCATCGCGATCCGGATGCTCGACGCCGTCATCTACGCGGCGCGCAAGGCTGGTGCCAAAAAGCTCAAGGCCATGCTGACCAATGACAACATGCCCGGCATGACCTTCTACCAGCGCCGCGGCTTCCGCCTCTCGGGGCTTTATCTCGAGGCGATCGACCACTATCGCTCGGTCGAGCCTGATATCATCAAGACAGGGTACAAGGACATTCCGATCCACGACGCCATCGAGCTGGAGATCGCGCTGTGAGCGAACCCAAACGCTCCAGACTGATGACAGCCGACAAGCGCGACGACGACAGCGAGACCTCGCTGCGGCCGCTCTCGCTGTCCGATTTCACCGGCCAAGCGGCGGCACGCGCCAATCTCCAGGTCTTCATCAACGCCGCCAAGAGCCGGGGCGACGCACTCGACCATGTCCTCTTCGTCGGCCCGCCGGGCCTCGGCAAGACGACGCTGGCGCAGATCGTCTCGCGCGAACTCGGCGTCAATTTCCGCTCGACCTCCGGCCCGGTCATCGCCAAGGCCGGCGACCTCGCCGCGCAGCTCACCAATCTCGAAGAGCGCGACGTGCTCTTCATCGACGAGATCCACCGCCTCAACCCGGCGGTCGAGGAAATCCTCTATCCGGCGATGGAGGACTATCAGCTCGACCTGATCATCGGCGAAGGTCCCGCCGCCCGCTCGGTCAAGATCGACCTGCCCAAATTCACGCTCGTCGGCGCCACCACCCGCGCCGGCCTGCTGACCACGCCCTTGCGCGACCGCTTCGGCATCCCGATCCGGCTTCAGTTCTACACGGTCGAGGAACTGCAGGGCATCGTCGCGCGCGGCGCTCGCGTGCTCGGCGTGCCGATGTCCGACGACGGCGCCAACGAGATCGCCAAGCGGTCCCGAGGGACACCGCGTATCGCCGGCCGGCTGCTGCGCCGCGTGCGTGACTTCGCCATCGTCGACGGCGACCCGATCGTCACCCGCAAGGTCGCCGACAAGGCGCTCTCCCTGCTCGATGTCGACGCCATCGGCCTCGACCAGATGGACCGGCGCTATCTCACCACCGTCGCGATCAATTTCGGCGGCGGCCCGGTCGGGATCGAGACCATCGCCGCCTCGCTCTCCGAGCCGCGCGATGCGATCGAGGAGATCATCGAGCCCTTCCTGCTTCAGCAGGGCTTCATCCAGCGCACGCCGCGCGGGCGCCTGCTGACGCCGCACGCCTTCCGCCATCTCGGCATGCCCGAGCCCTCACGCGAAACGGCGCAGTTCGGGCTGTTCGGCGGCGACGAGGATGAGAGCTGAGGCCCGGTTTCGGGCGGGGGCACAGACTCGGACGCAACAACGAGCACAATGCCTTGCGAGGATGCCGGATCGGTGCCGTTCTGCGGCCTGTCCGGATCATGACGATTGAAATCGTTCGTATTCCCGGTCAAATGGAAGATGCACGGCTAACAATCCGTGCCTGATCAGCCAGATCAGCGCTTCGGAGACCGAGAATGTCCTTAAGCCGCCTCGCCGGCCCGGCCGCGCTGGCATTCCTTCTCGCGGCGGCCTCCGCGCATGCCGGCGACAAGACCCCGGCAGGCACCGTGATGGATGCCTATGCCGTCACGCGCAAGACGCTTGCCTCCTCAGGCCCGCCACCCTGGCGCCCGCCGCATCGCGACAAGCTGATGAGCAAGGGCTTAGCCGCACTCTTCGCCCGCGACGATCTCTATCAGGACGAGGCCGGCGAGATCGGCCATATCGGCGCCGATCCCTTCATCAACGGCCAGGACGGCGAGGTGAAGCTCCTCAAGGTCAACGTCGTCGAGGAGCCCGAGAACGGCCGGGCCTTGGTCAACGCCAGCTTCCGCAGCTTCAAGCAGCAGGTCACCGTGCGTTTCCGCATGATCGAGGAAGGCGGCGGTTGGCGCATCGACGACATCATCAACCGCTTCGAGGGCAAGGACTATTCGGTCCGCGACATGCTGTCCCAGCCCTATGACTGCGGCTCCTTCATGAACAAGCCCTGCAAGCGCTGAGCGCTGGCAGGGCCGAGCGCGCCGCTACGACTGCCGCGCGATCTTCGAGCGCATCATCGCGGGGCGAGCCCCCGCATCGTTCAGTGCGCCTGATTTCGCGGCCTTTGGATTCTCGACCGGCCGCATGCCCTTGCTGGTCGTGCGGCTGGCGGGCCGCTCGGCCGCGAGCTGGCGCTGCTTGAGGGCGAGCGCCTTGCGGGCGAGGCTGCGCTGGCTCGGCAGCTTGGCCTTCTCCTCCCGCCGCGTGCGCTCGGCACCGACACGCTTCAGCGCCGCCGTCAGCGCGTCGGCCTTCGCCTTGGTGCCGGTGTTGTCGGTTGCGGGCTTGGCCCCCTTCGGCTCGGCCTTGCCGCGCATCTCGCGCTTCTGGCGGCGAGCGCCGTCGCGGGCCTTGTCGCGGCGCTCACGCAGCTTGCTAGCCAGATCGCGCAACGCGTCGTCCGGAAGAGCCCCGATCGCGCTGCGATGGGTGCTGGCGACGAGATCGGCCTCGGCCTTGTCGAGCAGCCGCGCGGTCGCCTTGCTGGATTGCGCCATGGACAGATCCTCCCTTGCTGTGATCACGCAACGGGCAACGCTCTTCCCGCAAAGCGGTTCCAGCCTTTCCGAAGCCGCATCACCTGGTCTATGGCAGCCGCAGCCATTCTGAACCGCTCCGGAGCGCCATGAGCAGGGTCCATCGCCTCGAGGTCCGCGTCTACTACGAGGACACCGATTTTTCCGGCGTCGTCTATCACGCCTCCTATCTGCGCTTCATGGAGCGCGGCCGCACGGAATTGATCCGCGCGCTCGGCATCGAGCAGCGCGAGCTCTTCGACGGTGAGACGGCGCTGGGATTCGCCGTGCGCAAGATGACCATCGATTTCCTGCGGCCCGCCGTGATGGACGACCTGCTCACGATCGAGACCCGCTCGATCGCCGCCCGGGGCGCCACCATGGACCTCGAACAGCGCGTGCTGCGCGGCGAGGAGGTGCTGATTTCCGCGCAGGTCATGGTCGCCTGCGTCGGCGGCGGCCGCGCCCGGCGCATCCCGGACGGCCTGCGCAAGCGCCTGATGCTCGACGACTGACAGTCGACGCGAGGCCCACCCGCATGTTAGCGCTCCTTACATGAGCTGGAAGCGCGACCGCCCCGAGACACCCCGCGGCTATCACCATGGCAACCTCAAGGAGGAGCTGCTGCGGGCCGCGCTCGGGCTGATCCGCGAGAAGGGGCCGAACGGTTTCACCTTCGCCGAGGCCGCGCGCATGGCCGGCGTCAGCCCTGCCGCCCCCTATCGCCATTTCCGCGACCGCGACGAGCTTCTGGCCGATGTTGCGGCCCGCGGCTTCCAGGCCTTCGAGACGGCCCTGTCGCGCGCCTGGGATCAGGGGCGGCCCGATCCGGAGGTCGCCTTTCACCGGCTGGGGCGCGCCTATCTCGCCTTCGCCCATGACGAGCCCGCCTATTACTCCGCGATGTTCGAGGCCGGCGTACCGCTCGACGCCAGCGCGGAGCTGCGCACGGCTGCCGACAGCGCCTTCGCCTGCCTGCGCCAGGCTTCCGAGGCGCTGATCGCGCAACTGCCGCAAGGCAAGCGCCCCCCGGCCTTGATGATGGCCCTGCATATCTGGGCGATGTCGCATGGCATCGCCGCCCTGTTCGGCCGCGCCGATGGCGGCCGCCGCCCCCTGCCGATGTCGGCCTCCGACCTGCTGGAAGCCGGGACGCTGATCTACCTTCAGGGCCTCGGCATCGGCCGCAACGGCCCCTCCAAACCCGACTGATTCATTTCTGCGCGCCGGCTTCTTGACAAGCGGCAGGGTCAGGCGCATCTATGTAAATGTGATTTACATTCACGTTCATGGATGGTGAGGGAGCAATGCCGATCGTCGAGAAGCTGGACGAATATGGAAAGGGTGCCTGGATCGCCTTCGCGGTTCTCGGCTTCATCCTGTTCTGGCCCCTGGGTCTGGCGACCCTGGCCTTTCTTTTCTGGAGTGGACGCATGGGTTGTGGATATGCCGGAGACCGGTACGAGCACCGGATGAGCCGCCTTCAGGGCAAGATGGATCGGCTGCGCGAGCGCATGGGTGGCCGCGAAGGCGGCTTCGGCGGCTGGGGCCGCGGCGGCCCCTCCAGCGGCAACCGCGCCTTCGACGAGTATCGCACGGAGACGCTGCGTCGCCTCGAGGACGAGCAGCGCGAGTTCCACGACTTCCTGGGCCGCCTGCGCATGGCCCGCGACAAGGCCGAGTTCGATCAGTTCATGACCGAGCGCCGCAACAACCCGCCGGCCAACACCCAGGCCCAGCCCGACGCGGCCTGAACCGTCGGATCGATCAGAACAGGCCCGCCCCTAGCCGGGGCGGGCTTTGTCTTGTCTGGCGGGCACAGCGTCGCGCGGCAACCGGATCGCCCGCTACGAAGCAGCCGGCCGTTCCAGTACCGCGAGCAGCTCGCGATAGGTCGGCGCCAGGGCTCGCAGGTGAGCGGCTGCCGTCGCATCATCCCGGGCGACCAGCGGATATTGCAGGGCGCCGATCAGGCGCGCCTGGCGCCCCATGATCTCGGCAGCGGCATCGAGCCCGATCCGCGTCAGGCAACGCGCGGCATCGGCGGCCCGGCGCGCACCGACGCGCACCGCGAAATGGGTGAGATGACCCCTGAGGTCGTCGTCGCAGCCGGCCGCGACGCGTTCCGCCAGAGCCAGGGCGGCCGCTTCGTTGCCGAGCGTCCCCGGCGGCGGCTGCAGGTCCCCGTCCATGGCGAGCCAGCGAATGGCCGCGGGAAGCGCCCGCCGGATCGCCTCCTCCTCCGGCACGATCTCGACGCGCCGGAACCCCGTGCGCATCGTAAAGGCCTCGCCGTAATCGACCGTCTCGCCGCGCCACGCTGCCACGAAATCGGCGAGCGGCAGCGTCGCATGCGGATAGCCTTGCGGATCGTGCATCTCGACCATGTCGCCGCTCAGCGCGAGCACGACGACATAGTGGTCGGCGCCGATCGCCCCGCGCATGCCCGGCTGATGGCGCAGATGCCCCATTTCGACGGGCCCGATCCAGACCGGCCCCGCGGCGAGAGCATCCGCAAGTCGCGCGAGTGCCGTTTCCTCGCTGCCGCCGTATGCCACGGTGGAGGCCCAGCCCATGGCGGCGAGCGCACCCTCGAAACCCGCTTCCGGGGTCCAGCCATAGGGATCGAAGAATGGCAGCGCGCCGCCATGCAATTGCATGCCGAAAGGACTTCCCGTCGCGAACTCTATGACGGCGGGAGATAGCGAAGCCTCGCCAAACATCATCGAAAATGAATTGGCGTAACAATAGGGCCCGGAGCCCACATACGAAAAATAACTCATGATTTTCGACTGACCTTCCCGTCTCGAAGGCATGCACAGATCTGCAAATTGAAATTTTCTGTCAAGCGCTCTGTTTTCACGTGAGGCTTCCGGCGCACGGTCTGTCGTTTCGCAGCGCTTTGAGCGAACGGCACCGCCAGCCTGGGCCCGCATCCCCGGCCTCCCGAAACTTCCCACCCGCCCGGTCCGCCGTATACCCGACATTAACCTTGCCGGATGCTTAACTCCTTTCGGAGCATGCGTTCCGTGGGAAACCCCGTTTCGGCCCATCTTTCGCCGGATTCACGCGCGATTGGAGGGATACGGCATTTCCCCGGATCGCGGATCGGGCGGCGGCGTGGGCTTCCCGCGACGCAAGCGGCGGGGTTTGGGCCGGGGCTGGAGCCTTGAAGCGTCCAGCATCGGCCGTACCGCCTGGGTGAGAAGGATGACAGGATGAACCCCGCCGACGTCGCGCAGGCCGCGCCGCAGATCGACATGTCGTTCTGGACGCTGTTCTGGCACGCCCACATCGTCGTCAAGCTGGTCATGATGGGCCTGCTGGCCGCTTCGGTCTGGTGCTGGTCGATCATCGTCGACAAGACCCTGCTGTATCGCCGCACGCGCAAGGACATGGACGCCTTCGAGGAGATTTTCTGGTCCGGCCGCTCGCTCGAGGAGCTCTATCGCGACCTCGCCAGCAAGCCGGTCAACGACATGGCCGCCGTCTTCGTCGCCGCGATGCGCGAGTGGAAGCGCTCCTTCGAGAATGGCGGGCGCTCGGTCGCCAGCCTCCCCCAGCGCATCGACAAGGTGCTCGACGTCACCATCCAGCGCGAAACGGAGCGGCTGGAATCGGGGCTGCTCGTGCTCTCGACCATCGCCTCGGCGGCCCCCTTCATCGGCCTGTTCGGCACGGTCTGGGGCATCATGACCTCGTTCACCGCCATCGCGGTCTCCAAGAATTCCTCGCTCGCGGTCGTCGCGCCCGGCATTGCCGAAGCGCTCTTCGCCACGGCGATCGGCCTCTTCGCCGCTATCCCTGCGCTGATGGCCTACAACAAGCTCCAGGCCGAGGTCGCCAAGGCTCAAGGGCGCCTCGAAGCCTTCGCCGACGAGTTCTCCGCGATCCTGTCGCGGCAGATCGACGAACGCATGGCGGCGTGAGGGCCTGACCGATGGGTATGTCAGCCGCTTCGGGCGCAAAGGGCGGTTCCGGCCGCCGGGGTCGGCGCGGGCGCCGCCACGGCGCCATCGCCGAGATCAACATGACGCCGTTCATCGACGTCATGCTGGTGTTGCTCATCATCTTCATGGTCGCCGCGCCGCTGATCGCGACCGGCGTCCCGCTCGACCTGCCGCAGACCGGCGCCAAGCCGATCAATGTCGATCAGAAGCCGCTGACCATCGCCATCGACGCCAAGGGCCAGATCTTCCTGCAGGACGAGCCGACGCTCGAGCCCGACCTCGTCACCAAGCTCCAGAGCCTGGCCAAGCAGGGTTTCGACGAGCGCATCTATGTTCGCGGCGACAAGCAGGTCGATTACGGCCGCGTCGCCTCGGTGATGTCGACTATCACCGCCGCCGGCTTCAAGCGGGTCGCGCTCGTTACCGAGCCGAGCCGCTGAGAGCTGAGAATTAGAGAGTAAGGGCGTTAAGGGCGTGAAGCTTTCGACCTCCGAACCTGGCATGCTGGTGTCGGCGCTGGGCCACGCGACGTTCCTCGTCGCGGGGTTATTGGCGTTCTCGTCGCCTGCGCCTTTGCCGGAGAACGAGGAGGCGATCGCCGTCGAGGTGATCGACCCCAGCGCGCTGAACCAGGTGACGCGCGGCGAGCGCACCGCCGAGAAGGTCCAGGCCCAGCCGACCCCGCGCGCCGAGCGCCAGTCCGAAAAGGTCGAGCGCAAGGAAGCGGGCGAGGCCAAGGCCGACGCTCCGGCGCCGCCCTCGCGCCCACTCGAATTGAAGACCGCCGAGAACAACGCCGCGACGCCCCCGCCGCCGGCCCGCCCGGTCGAGCAGCCGAAGCCCGAAGCCAAGCCGCCGGAGCCCGCCAAACAGCCGCCGCAGAAGAGCGAGGCCGCCGCCGCCCGCGAGGCCGAGCAGAAGCGTGAGGAGCTGGCGAAGCTCGCCGAGGAGGCCGAGCTCGCCTCCAAGGCGAAGCAGGCCGAGGAGGAGGCGAAGGCCGCTGCCAAGGCCAAGGCGGAAGCCGAGGCCCAGGCCGCCAAACGCGCCGCCGATGCAAAGGCCAAGGCCGAGGCGCTCGCCAAGGCGGAAGCCGACAAGGCCGCGAAGGAAAAGGCGGAGGCTGCCGCCAAGGCGAAGGCAGAGGCCGTTGAGAAGGCCAAGATCGCGGCCGAGGCGAAGGCCAAGCAGGAAGCCGAGGCCAAGGCGAAGAAGGAGGCGGAGATCGCCAAGAACTTCAACGCCAGCGACATCGCCAAGCTGCTCCAGTCCAAGGAGAAGGCGCAGTCCTCGGGCTCCTCGGCGCCGCAGGTCAACCGCACGGCCTCGCTCGGGACCGAGCGCGGCACCTCGCAGAAGCTCAGCCCCTCGCTCCGGTCTCAGCTCATCGGCATTATCCAGGAACAGCTCCTGAAGTGCTGGAACGTGCCGATCGCGCTCGCCAACGCTCATGGCAGCAGCAATGTCGTTCCATCCGTGCGGATGAAGCTCAACACCGACGGCTCGCTCATCGGCCAGCCCGGCGTGATCAATTCGTCCTCGGATCCGCTCTTCCGGGTCGCCGCCGATTCGGCGCTGACCGCCACCCGCCGCTGCGCGCCCTTGCGCATCCCGGCTCAATTCGCATCCTATTACGACGACTGGCGCGATGTCGTCGTCAATTTCGACGCCAGGGACGTCATGTGACCCCGATGATCGACAGAAGCCCCCTCCCCTTCCTCGCGACAGCGCCGACGCGCCGCCGCCTCCTCGCCACCGCCGGCGCGGCGCTGCTGCTGCCCACGGCCGCCAAAGCCGAGCTCGTCATCAACCTGACCGGTGGGGCGTTTCAGCCGATGCCGATCGCCGTCGCCGATTTCGCCGGCGAAGGCGGCGTGCTCGTCTCCGGCGTCATCACCAACAACCTGAAGCGCTGCGGCTACTTCACCCCGGTCGACAAGGGCCGCTTCCCGGAAGCGAACCCACCCTTCGATGCCGCCCCGCGCTTCGACGCCTGGAAGGCGGCGGGCGTGCAGGCCCTCGTCACCGGCCGCGTCGCGCGCGAGGCCGGCCGCATCCGCGCCGAATTCCGGCTCTGGGACGTCGCGACCGGCACCCAGACCGACGGCCAGCAGTATTTCACCGACCCGAGCAATGCTCGCCGCGTCGGCCATATCATCTCGGACGCGATCTTCTCGAAGGTCACCGGTCTCGGCGGCTTCTTCGACACCCGCGTCGTCTTCGTCGATGAATCCGGCCCGAAGGAGACGCGCCGCAAGCGCCTCGCCATCATGGACCAGGACGGCGCCAATGTGCGCTACCTCACCACTGGCGACACCTCCGTGGTGACGCCGCGCTATTCGCCGGTCTCGCAGGACGTGACCTTCATGACCCAGCGCCTGGGCGAGCAGCCGCGCGTGCAGGTCCTGAACATCGAGACCGGCCAGCGCCAGATCGTCGGCAACTTCCCCGACATGAGCTCGAGCCCGCGCTTCGCGCCCAACGGCCAGCGCGTCGTGCTCTCGCTGCAGCAGGGGGGTAACGCCAATCTCTACGCCATCGATATCGGCTCGCGCTCGACCACGCGCCTGACCTCGACGGCGGCGATCGACACCTCGCCTTCCTACGCGCCCGACGGCTCCCGCATCGTCTTCGAGAGCGACCGTGGCGGCCAGCAGCAGCTTTATGTGATGCCCGCCGGCGGCGGCGAGGGCCAGCGCATCTCCTTCGGCCAGGGCCGCTATTCGCAGCCTTCGTGGTCGCCGCGCGGCGACCTCATCGCCTTCACCCGCCAGGGCGGCGGCGGCTTCGCCATCGGCGTGATGCGGCCGGACGGCTCGGGCGAGCGAATCCTGACCGAGGGCTTCCATAACGAAGCCCCGAACTGGGCGCCGAACGGCCAGTACATCATGTTCTTCCGCGACCCCGGCGGCCAGTCCGGCGGCAAGCTGTACATGGTGGACATCACCGGCCGCGTCGAAGTGCCTGTGCCGACCCCGGCCTTCGCTTCCGATCCGACCTGGTCGCCGCTGCTCAGCGGTCAGCGCTGAGGCGAGCCGGTTTTCCTCGGAACCACGCCGTCATCCCGGGCTTGCCCCGGAATCCATCGCAGAGCGCCGAGCCCTATGATGGATCCCGGATCTCCGCTTCGCTCCGTCCGGGATGACGTAAAAAGGCCGCCGGCAACTCCAGGCGGCTTTTCTGTTGCAGTCCCACCAGCTCAATCGCGGTAGACCGGCTCCTCAACGTCGAGCTGGCGGCGGATCGAGGCGAGATGCAGGCGGGCCGATTCCGGATCGCCCTCGCGCATCTGGCGATAAGCCGCTTCGGCGATCTCGGGCTTCACCGGCTTGACCTGCCGCCCCGTCGAGAGCGCCAGCGCCTGCACCTCGCAGGCCCGTTCCAGATAGTAGAGATCGTCCCAGGCCTCGGCGATGTTCGGCCCGAGCACCATGACGCCGTGATGCTTCATGAAGACGATATCGGCCTCGCCGACCGCAGCAGCGATGCGATCGCCCTCGCGCTCGTCCAGCGCCAGCCCGTTATAGTCGCGGTCGACGGCGGTGCGGCCGTAGAACTTGAGCGCCGTCTGCCCCGCGAAGATCAGCGGATCGCCCTCGGTCATCGAAAGCGCCGTCGCGTAGGGCATATGCGTATGGAACGCGACCTTGGCGCGCGGGATGTTCTTGTGAATCCGGGCGTGGATGTAGAAGGCGGTTGCCTCCGGCTGGCCCTCTCCCGAGACGACATTGCCGTGGAAATCGCAGATCAGCAGCTTCGACGCCGTCAGCTCGCGGAAGGCCCAGCCATAGGGATTGACGATGAAGAGGTCGTCATGACCCGGCACCAGCGCCGAGAAGTGATTGCAGATCCCCTCCTCGAAGCCATAGCGCGCCGCCATGCGAAAGGTCGCGGCAAGATCACGGCGCGCCTCCCAGACGATATCGGAATCGAGATCAGGCTGGTTGGGACCACGAAGCGGCGTCACGCTCGCGGCGCCGGACTTGAGGGAATGAGCCATCGCGATCTCCGGTCGAAGGGGAAGACGGAAACGAAGCAAGTATCGAGCCGATGCTCGGGGAACGATAAAGCCCTTCCGGCGAAACAGGCGCTGCAATTGCCCGGGCGATCTGCAAGCTTCTTTCACGGGTGAGTGCAGATGTGTCCGCCGCACCACAATCTCTCCCGGAATCGCCTTTCGCCATAATTGGTTAACCATAAGCCGCAATGCCGCCACTTCGCCCTGATTTGGCAAGGTCTCGTTTAGGTTGACACTTCATTGATGAGGCACCGCGAAGCCTTCCTCGAAGTGCCCCGCCACATAATTCGATTGCCCGGAGTCCAGCCATGTTGACCACTTTCGTTTCCGGCGGCCGAGCCGTCCGCTTCGCCGCCGCCATCGCCGCCACGCTCGCCCTCGGCGCCTGCGCCAAGGACCAGAACGCCGACGGCTCGGGCTTCGGCGCCGGCGGCGCCGCGACGCCGGGCAGCGCGCAGGACTTCGTCGTCAATGTTGGCGACCGCGTCTTCTTCGAGACCGACTCGACCGACCTGACCTCGACCGCGACCGCCACCCTCGACAAGCAGGCGAGCTGGCTGCAGCGCTATCCGCGCTACACCTTCACCGTCGAAGGCCATGCCGACGAGCGCGGCACCCGCGAGTACAACTACTCGCTCGGTGCCCGCCGCGGTCAGACCGTGCGCGACTACCTCGCCTCGCGCGGCATCGCAGCCAACCGCATGCGCACCATCTCCTACGGCAAGGAGCGCCCGGTCGCGGTCTGCAACGACATCTCCTGCTGGTCGCAGAACCGCCGCTCGGTCACGGTGCTGGATGGCGCCGGCGGCGCCCCCGGCGTCTGATCTGAACACATAGACAAAGAAAAGGCCCCGAATGCCTCCATCCGGGGCCTTTTTCATGTCTGAATAGCGCGATCAGCCCACCGCGGTTGGGATCAAACTCCGCGCTACGCCCTCGATCCGCTCGGCCGCCGCGACGAGCGCTTCCGCCGCCCGGTCCTCGACCTCGCTGAGGCGCTCGTCGGCGGCTCCGGCATTGCCCTGCGTCGCCGCGAGATCCGTCTCCAGCTTCGCCAGCCGCTGCTTCAGTTCATGGACCTCGTCGGCCACCATCAGCGCCGCCATGACATGCAGGCGCATGTCACCGATCTCGCCGAAGGCCTGCCGCATTTCGCCGATCTTCTCGTCATAGAACCGGGCGAGCCCTTCGAGATGGCCCTCCTCGCCCTCCCCGCAGGCCATGCGATAGGCCTTCCCGGAAATCATGACGTTGACTTGCGGCATTCGAGCTCCAGTCCTTGTCTAGCTTTGGCTTGCCTCGGGCTCCGGCGGCTGCTGCGCCTCGACACGGGCGATCACTGCGCCGACGACGTTCATCGCCCGCTCCAGCCGCTGGTCGACATCGGCCGCAGCCGTCTCGACCTGGCCCAGACGCGACATCGCGCCATCGAGCTCGGCCGCCAGCCGTGCCCGGTCGTCCTGCATCAGGGCGAGTTCGGTTTCGAGGTTGCCACGTCCACGCTCAGCCTCGACCCGCCGCCGCGCCGCCGCCTCCAGCTGCCCCAGCGCCGTATCGAGACGGGCCAAAGCATTGTCCAGCATCAGGCTCGCCACCGTCGCTCTCCTTTCAGATCGAAGCCGGCTCACACGATTCGTGCCACAATTTACAGCAAAGCGCCGGAAAACAGGAATCGCTCTCGCGGCTTGTAAACACGTCCTTGCAACGGCTTGTCGGGCGGGGCTGAGGCGTCACCTGCGGAAAACCGACCAAAAGCGTTGCCTGCGACCCCGAAAGCAGGGTTTGGCGAATTGACTCGTAGGGAGGGCCGGGCCTAATCCACCCCGTCCTTTCCAAGCCTGCCGCAAGCGGCGGCAACACTGCCTTCCCCCCTCGCCGGCCCGCTGTCGCGCAGGCCGGCCCGGTCCTCCCGCCCGCCTGACGGAGCCCTGTGAGATCATCATGACCACCATCGACCGCGCCCAGCACGACAAGCTCGCCAACGCCATCCGCGGCCTGGCGATGGACGGCGTCGAGAAGGCCAAGTCCGGCCATCCCGGCCTGCCGATGGGCGCCGCCGACATCGCCGCCGTGCTGTTTACCCGCGTGATGAAGTATGACGCCACCGATCCGCGCTGGCCGGACCGCGACCGCTTCGTGCTCTCTGCCGGCCACGGCTCGATGCTGCTCTACGCCCTGCTCTATCTCACCGGCGCGCCGGGCATGCAGCTGGACGATCTCAAGGCCTTCCGCCAGCTCGAATCGAAGACCCCCGGCCATCCCGAGAACTTCATGACCGCCGGCGTCGAGACCACCACCGGCCCGCTCGGCCAGGGTCTGGCCACCGCCGTCGGCATGGCGATGGCCGAGCGCATGCTCGCCGCCGAGTTCGGCAAGAAGGTCGTCGACCACCACACCTATGTGCTGGCGTCCGACGGCGACCTGATGGAAGGCATCAGCCAGGAGGCCATCGCGCTCGCCGGCCACCAGAAGCTCAACAAGCTGATCGTGCTCTGGGACGATAACGGCATCTCGATCGACGGCCCGCTCTCGATCACCGACAATGTCGACCAGGTCGCGCGCTTCAAGGCCTGCGGCTGGCGCTCCGAGCGCGTCGACGGCCATGATCCCGAGGCGATCGAGGCCGCGATCAACCGCGCCCGTAAGTCGAACAAGCCGACCATGATCGCCTGCAAGACCGTGATTGGCTTCGGCGCGCCGAAGAAGGCCGGCACCTCCAAGGCCCATGGCGAGCCGCTCGGCGCCGAGGAACTCGCTGCCGCCAAGCAGAAGCTCGGCATCACCGGCGGCGCCTTCGAGGTCGCGGCCGACGTGCTCAAGGCCTGGCGCGGCTTCGGTGCCGCAGGCGCCGCCGCCCACAAGGACTGGAGCGAGCGCTTCGCCACCCTCTCCGAGCGCAAGCGCGGCGAGTTCGACCGCCGCCTCGCCCTTGGCGTCCCGGCCAAGCTCGACAAGGCGATCCTCGCCCACAAGAAGGCGCTGATCGCCGCGCCGCAGGCCGTCGCCACCCGCAAGGCCTCGGAAATGGCTCTCGAAGCCATCACCCCGATCATGCCGGAGCTGGTGATGGGCTCGGCCGACCTGACCCCATCCAACAACACCCGCACCAAGGCCGCCGAGGACTTCACCCCAAAGACCCCCAAGGGCCGCTATGTCCGCTACGGCATCCGCGAGCACGGCATGGCCGCCGCGATGAACGGCATCACGCTGCATGGCGGCTTCCGCACCGGCGGCGGCACCTTCCTGGTCTTCGCCGACTATGCCCGTCCCTCGATGCGCCTCGCCGCGCTGATGAGCCTGCCGGTCGTCTATGTCATGACCCATGACTCGATCGGCCTCGGCGAGGACGGCCCGACCCACCAGCCGGTCGAGCAGGTCGCCAGCTTGCGCGCCATGCCGAACATGCGCGTCTTCCGCCCGGCCGACACGATCGAGACGGCCGAAGCCTGGCAGGCGGCGCTGGAGCGCACCGACGGCCCGACCGTGCTCGCACTCTCGCGCCAGAACCTGCCGCAGCTGCGCACCGACGCCACCGCGAAGAACCGCTCGGCGGCCGGCGCCTACGAGCTGCTGGCGGCCGAGGGCGGCAAGGCCCAGGTCTCGCTCTTCGCCTCGGGCTCCGAGGTCGAGCTCGCGGTCGCCGCGCGCAAGCTGCTCGCCGAGAAGGGCGTGAGAGCGCGGGTCGTCTCCGTGCCCTCGCTCGAACTCTTCCTTGAGCAGGACCAGGCCACGCAGGCTCAGGTCATCGGCTCGGCTCCGGTCAAGATCGCGATCGAGGCCGGCGTGCGCTTCGGCTGGGATGCCGTGATCGGCCATGACGGCACGTTCATCGGCATGAACTCCTTCGGCGCCAGCGGCCCCTACAAGGAGGTCTACAAGCATTTCGGCATCACGGCAGAGGCCATCGCCGACGCCGCGATCAAAAAGCACAACGCCTGAGCGCCTCTTTGCCGCAGGCAGGGCTGATTTTCCCGAAAGACATCTTGCGTTCGGCCATGCTTTGGCCGAATTGCCCGCGTGGATAGCGACGGCATCGCCGGTTCGCTCGGCGAAGGAGAGGAAGACATGACGGTCAAGGTGGCGATCAATGGCTTCGGCCGCATCGGGCGCAACGTTCTGCGCGCGATCATCGAGTCGAAGCGCAAGGACATCGAGGTCGTGGCGATCAACGATCTCGGCCCGGTCGAGACCAACGCCCATCTCTTCCGCTTCGACTCCGTCCATGGCCGCTTCCCCGGCACGGTGACCGTCTCCGGCGACACGATCGATGTCGGCCGCGGCCCGATCAAGGTCACCGCGATCCGCGATCCCAAGGACCTGCCGCACAAGGCGCTCGGCGTCGATATTGCCTTCGAGTGCACCGGCATCTTCACCACCCGCGACAAGGCCGCCGCCCATCTCGCGGCCGGTGCCAAGCGCGTGCTGGTCTCGGCTCCCTGCGACGGCGCCGACTTCACGGTCGTCTTTGGCGTCAACCATCACGAGCTGACCAAGGACCACGTCGTCGTCTCGAACGCCTCCTGCACCACGAACTGCCTCGCGCCGGTCGTGCGCGTGCTCCATGACGCCGTCGGCATCGACAAGGGCTTCATGACCACGATCCATGCCTATACCGGCGACCAGCCGACGCTGGATACGATGCACAAGGATCTCTACCGCGGCCGCGCCGCGGCGATGTCGATGATCCCGACCTCGACCGGCGCCGCCAAGGCGATCGGCCTCGTCATCCCCGACCTGAAGGGCCGTCTCGACGGCACCTCGATCCGCGTTCCCACCCCGAACGTCTCGGTCGTCGACTTCAAGTTCATCTCGAAGCGCAAGACCACGGTCGAGAAGGTCAACGAGGCCATCATCAAGGCGTCGAAGCGCGGCCCGCTCAAGGGCATCCTCGCCGTCACCGACCAGCCCAACGTCTCGATCGACTTCAACCACGATCAGGCGTCCTCGACCTTCGCCCTCGACCAGACCAAGGTCATGGACGACAAGTTCGTGCGCGTGCTGTCCTGGTACGACAACGAGTGGGGCTTCTCGAACCGCATGAGCGACACCGCCGTCGCCATGGGCGCCCTGCTCTGATCCATCACCTTTCTGCCCTTCTCTGAGGGCATGACACCTGAATGCGAGGCCGCGCTGCCAAGGCGCGGCTTCGCCCGATACGTCCCAGCTACGGAGCGCCTATGGCCAAGATCGAGCCGACTGTCGTGACCCCGGCGAATACCGAGCCGCCCGTCATGGCGCCCCCCGCATCCGGCCCGACCCTCGTGGCGACGACGCCCGCCGAGACAGCAGCGCCCGTCACCGAGCCGCGCAAGCTCGACCAGCTCTCCCGCATCGAGGAGAAGGCGGCGCGCATCGAGGAGAAATTCGCCCGCTACGAGGCCGTGCTGACCCGCGCGGAAGCCTCGCTGGAGCGCAGCGCCCATAAGGTCGATGCCGCCGCCGGCACGATGGACTTCGCCTCGATCCGCGGCGAGATCACCGCGCTCCGCAACCGCGTCGATGCGACGCCGCGCGCCGGCACGCTGTTCATGACCGCGATCGTCACGGCCGTGCTGACCGTGATCCTCACCATCCTCGTGCTGAAATTCGGCGTGCCCGGCCTGTTCGGAGGCCTGCTGGCGCGATGAGCTTTCGGGACGTCGCTCTCTTGACCGTGCCGCGCAGCCTGCGCTGGCGGCCGGTCGAGGGCGTCGGACTGGAGCATCTCACGCTGCGCAGCACGCCTGACGGCCTTCGTGCCGAGGCCGTGGTCATCGGCGACCGCGGCGATGGCGAGCCCTACGGCGTGTCCTACGCCATCGACTGCGGCACCGACTTTGCCGTGACCGCCGTCACCATCGCCGCCACCGACGGCCGGCGCGTCTTCCTGGAAAGGCGCGACGGCATCTGGCGCAATGTCTTCGGCGAGCACCTCTCCGCCTTCGACGACTGCATCGACATCGACCTGCAGGGCTCGCCCTTCACCAACACCCTGCCGATCCGGCGGGAGCGCTGGGAGATTGGCCAGAGCCGCAGCTTCGCGATACTCTACATCCCCTTCGACGATTTCGCGCCGCGCCTCGACCGGCAGACCTATACCTGCCTCGCTCCACGCCTGTTCCGCTATCAGGCGGCCGATGGCAGCTTCGAGGCCGAATTGCCTGTCGACGAGGACGGCCTCGTCGTCGATTATCCCAGCCTGTTCGAACGCATCCGATAAGAGAGCCCGATGACTGCCTTCCGCACCCTCGATGACGCCGATCTCGCCGGCAAGCGCGCGCTTGTCCGCGTCGACCTCAACGTTCCCATGGAGGATGGCAAGGTCAGCGACACCACCCGCATCGACCGCATCCTGCCGACGATCCGCGAGATCGCCGACAAGGGCGGCAAGGTCGTGCTGCTCGCCCATTTCGGGCGCCCCAAGGGCCGCGACGACAAGAACAGCCTGCGCCAGGTCGTGCCGGCGCTGACGCAGGCGCTCGGCCGCCCCGTCACCTTCGTCGACGATTGCATCGGCGATCCCGTCGCCAAGGCGCTGACCGCCGCGAAGAACGGCGATGTCCTGCTGCTGGAGAACACCCGCTTCCACGCCGGCGACGAGAAGAACGATCCGGAGTTCGTGAAGGCGCTCGCCGCCAATGGCGATCTCTATGTCAACGACGCCTTCTCGGCCGCCCACCGCGCCCACGCCTCGACCGAGGGCCTCGCCCATGTCCTGCCGGCCTATGCCGGGCGCACCATGCAGGCGGAGCTGGAAGCCCTCTCAGCGGGCCTCGACAATCCCGCCCGCCCGGTTATGGCAATCGTCGGCGGCGCCAAGGTCTCGACCAAGCTCGAGCTGCTCGGCAACCTCGTGAAGAAGGTCGACGTGCTCGCCATCGGCGGCGGCATGGCCAATACCTTCCTCGCGGCGCGCGGCGTCGATGTCGGCAAGTCGCTCTGCGAGCATGACCTCGTCGGCACCGCCCGCGAGATCGAGGAGAAGGCCAAGGCCGCCGGCTGCGAGATCGTTCTGCCCGTCGATGCGCTGGTCGCGCGCGAGTTCAAGGCCCATCCGAGCTACCGGGTCGTGCCGGTCGGCGGTGTCGAAGCCGACGAGATGATCCTCGACGCCGGCCCGCTCTCGATCGCCGAAGTCGTGCTGCGGCTGGAGAAAGTGAAGACGCTGGTCTGGAATGGCCCGTTCGGTGCCTTCGAACTGCCGCCCTTCGACACCGCGACGGTCGCTGTCGCCAAGGCCGCGGCCAGACGCGTCAAGGCGGGCCAGCTCGTTGCGGTCGCCGGCGGTGGCGACACCGTCGCGGCCATGAACCATGCCGGCGTCGCCGACGACCTGTCCTATGTCTCGACGGCGGGCGGCGCCTTCCTCGAATGGATGGAAGGCAAGCCCCTGCCGGGCGTCGAGGCGCTCAGGAAGCGCTGATCTATCCGACACGGGCTGCCCTTGCGGTAGCTCATGTTTATGCTATGTTCTCCTGATGAGCGAGAATGTGCAGAGCGCAATGTTCGAAATCCTGAAGTCCATTCAGGCCAAGCTCTCCGAGCACGATAAGCGTTTCGACGCTATCGAGCAGCGCTTCGACGCCATGGGTGACCTCGTCCGCAAGCAGCGCCGCGACACCGCCGGCCTGCTCGTCATGGCGAAATCGGTCACCGGCAATTTCGCCGAGGAACTCGCCGTGATCGAGGAGCGCGTCGCCGCTCTCGAGGCCCGCGGGCGCTGATCTTAAGCGCGAATTCCGCTTTCGCTTTACCTTCGTCGCTTTTCGCCGCTAAACCCGGCTTCTGTCTGTTTGTCCAAAGGGGAGTGCCATCGTGGCCCGTATCACGCTTCGCCAGTTGCTCGATCATGCCGCCGAGAACGACTACGGCGTGCCCGCCTTCAACATCAACAACATGGAGCAGGCGCTGGCGATCATGGCGGCGGCCGATGCGACCGACGCGCCGGTGATCATCCAGGCCTCGCGCGGCGCGCGCTCCTACGCCAACGACATCATGCTGAAGCACATGATGGACGCCGTCACCGAGATCTATCCGCATATCCCGGTCTGCGTGCATCTCGACCACGGCAACGAGCCGGCGACCTGCATGACCGCGATCCAGGCCGGCTTCACCTCCGTCATGATGGACGGCTCGCTCAAGGCCGACGGCAAGACCCCCGGCGACTGGGACTACAATGTCGGCGTGACCAAGACCGTCACCGACATGGCCCATCTCGGTGGCATTTCGGTCGAGGGCGAGCTCGGCGTGCTCGGTTCGCTCGAATCCGGCGAGGGCGAGAAGGAGGATGGCCACGGCTTCGAGGGCAAGCTCAGCCATGACCAGCTCCTGACCAATCCCGACGAAGCCGTGAAGTTCGTCGCCGAGACCAAGGTCGATGCGCTCGCCATCGCCATGGGCACCTCGCACGGCGCCTACAAGTTCACCCGCAAGCCCGACGGCGCGATTCTCGCGATGCATGTCATCGAGGCGATCCACAAGCTGCTGCCGAACACGCATCTCGTCATGCACGGCTCGTCCAGCGTTCCGCAGGACCTGCAGGACGTCATCAACCAGTATGGCGGCAAGATGCCCCAGACCTGGGGCGTGCCGGTCGAGGAGATCCAGCGCGGCATCAAGCACGGCGTGCGCAAGATCAACATCGACACCGACAACCGCATGGCGATGACCGGCCAGATCCGCAAGATCCTGTCGGAGAATCCCGGCGAGTTCGATCCGCGCAAGTATCTGAAGCCCGCCATGGAAGCGATGACCAAGCTCTGCAAGCAGCGCCTTGAGGAGTTCAACACCGCCGGCCAGGCCTCGAAGATCAAGCGCGTCATCACGCTGGCCGACATGGCCAAGCGCTACGCCAAGGGCGAGCTCGACCCGACCTTCGGCTCGAAGAAGGCGGCGTGAGCGGGCACCACCTGCCAACCGTCATGGTCGGGCTTGTCCCGACCATCCACGTCTTCGCCCATCGAGCCCCATAACCAAGACGTGGATGCTCGCCACAGGGGCGAGCATGACGGCATGAGCGGCTCGGCTCCCGACAGACTAAAAATGGCCCGGCAGCGATGCCGGGCCTTTCCCGTTCAAGAGATGCTCGGGCCCAGCCCGAGCATAACGCTGAACAATCCTCAAACGCCGATCTTGCCGCCGCCCTTCTTGGTGATCGCCACCACCGACGGGCGCACCGGCATGTCCGGCTTGAAGTCAGGCCAGCGGGTCGAGAGGTCCTCGTAATAGGAGCGGCGGCCGAATTCCGGCCAGTCTGGGCCGTCATCGCCGGGATGCTGCACGGCGACGAAAGCGGTGGTGTCGTCCGGCGTGAAGCAGGGGCCGCAGAGCTCCGCACCATGCGGCACGCGGTAGAACAGCTTCGAGGTCCGGCGCGCCCCGCCCTCGGTATCGACGGCCCAGAGCCCGTCGGTGCGCCCGGTCACGTCGATGCCGTTGCCGTCGGTCGCCACCCAGAGCCGCCCGGCTGAATCGACCACGGCATTGTCGGGCATGCCGAACCAGCCGTTCTTCGTCGTGTCGGTCGAGAAGCTCGCGCCGACCGCCGCGACCGATGGGTCACCGCATTTCAGCAGTATCTCCCAGCGTCCTTTGGTCGCCGTGTGGTCGCCATCGGCCTCGGCGATCTCGACGATATGGCCGAAGGCGTTCTTGGCGCGCGGATTGGCGGCGTCGACTTGCTCATCCTTGCGGCTCGTATTGTTGGTCAGCATCACATAGACGCGGCCCGTCACCGGGTTTGGCGTGATGTCCTCGGGGCGATCCATCTTGGTCGCGCCGAGCAGGTCGCCGGCGCGGCGCGCCTCGATCAGCACGTCCGCCTGGCTCTGGAAGCCATTGGCCGCCGTCAACGGGCCCTGCCCGAAGACCAGCGGCAGCCATTCATGCGTGCCGTCGGCAGCAAACTTGGCGACATAGAGCGTACCGGCATCGAGCAGGTCGAGATTGTTCGCGCGATTGTTCGGGTCGAACCGGCCGACTGTCACGAACTTGTAGACATAGTCGAAGCGCTCATCGTCGCCGAGATAGGCGACCACGCGCCCGTCCTTGGCGACGATCATATCGGCGCCCTCATGCTTGAAGCGGCCGAGCGCGGTGCGCTTCTTCGGCACCGAGTTCGGATCGAACGGATCGACCTCGATCACCCAGCCGAAGCGGTTGGCCTCGTTCGGCTCCTTGGCAAGGTCGAAGCGCTCCTCGAAGCGCCCCCAGGCATAGGGCGAGGACGGCACGGCGAGGCGCTTGTAGTTCGCCTCCTCGCGATGCCCTTCCGGCAGCTTGCCGGAGAAATAGCCGTGGAAGTTCTCCTCGCCCGAGACGAAGGTGCCCCAGGGCGTCAGCGCGCCTGAGCAGTTGTTGAGCGTGCCCAGAACCTTGCGGCCCGTGGCATCAGCCTTGGTCTGGACGCGCTCGGTGCCGGCGACCGGCCCGGAGAGCTGCATCTCGGTCGCGGCGGTGATGCGGCGATTGTACTTGGAATCCTTCACCAGCGCCCACTCGCTGCCGGTCTTGCGGATTTCCGCGACGGTCGCGCCATGCGCCATCGCCTCGATCGCGAAGCGCTCCGGCGTCGCGTTCTTCAGGACGGGCTTGCCGTCCTTCATCTCGACCACGCCCGGGAACATCAAATGCGGGTTGGTGTATTCGTGATTGACGAAGAGCAGTCCATGCGCGGACGGATCGGCCGCGCCCATCATCGGCACATAGCCGACGAAATCGTTATTGTAGCCGAACTGCTGGCTCTGGGCCTCGGCGCTCTGCTTCGCCGGGTCGAAGGCCGGCGCATCGGCCGTCAGCGGGTCGCCCCAGCGCAGCAGCACCTGCGCCTCGTAGCCATCAGCGACATGGTGATCGGCATCGACGCCGACCTCGACCTCCTTGAAGGCGAAGGCCGATTTCGCGCCTTGCGCCTGCGCTTCGGCGGCGGTTTCCAGCGCCAACGTGCCGACCGTCGCCGAGATCGCCGAGACGGCGAGTGCGCCCTTCAGCAGCCCGCGCCGCGAGAAGCGCTGCGATATCAGCTCGCCCATCGTCGGATTGTCGGTCGGGTTCCGCGGCTCGGCATCCTCATGCTCCAGCATGCTGGCGCCGAAAGTGGATTCGTGATCGTCGTCGCGCATGATCGGCCTCGGTCGCTTCGGATTGGAATAATGCGCAGCTAGACTTAGGCTTTGACAGCCACATGACATCACCGTCCACCGTCAGGCCATCTTCGGGCAAGCCCGGCGCCACAAGATGGACCCCGGCCCTGCGCCTGCCGCCCTTTCCGCATCCCGCGATTTCTGGTTCAACGCTAGCTCACATCTGTCCCGGCCGGCTCTCCGCACCATGTCGATCGTCTTCTCTGCCCTGGTCGCGGTCTTCGTCGGCTTCGCCGCTTCCGTCGCCGTCATCCTGCAGGCGGCACAGGCGCTCGGCGCCACGCCCGGCCAGACCATTTCCTGGATCGCCGCGCTCTGCCTCGCCACCGGCGCCTCCAGTCTCTTCCTGTCCTGGCGCTACCGCATGCCGATGATCTGCGCCTGGTCGACGCCGGGCGCTGCCCTGATCGCGGCGGTCACCGGCTTCGACATGGCCTCGGCCGTCGGCGCCTTCCTGATCGCGGCCGTGCTGATGATGCTGACCGCGGCCTTCCGCCCGCTCGGCAGGCTGATCGAGCGCATCCCGATGCCGGTCGCGGCGGCGATGCTCGCTGGCGTCATCTTCCGCTTCGTCGTCGCGGTCTTCGATGAGATGCGTCTCTCGCCCGGCCTCGTGCTGCCGCTGCTGGCCGTCTTCCTCATGGCGCGGCTGCTCAACCCCTTTCTCGGCGTCATTGCCGCGCTCGTCGCCGGCATCGCGATCAGCTTTGTCGGAGGGTTGGCGCACTGGCCTGCCGGCGCAATGACGCTGAGCGGCCTCGAATTCGTCACGCCGCGCTTCGATATTGCCGCCATGCTCGGCATCGGCATCCCGCTCTATCTCGTCACCATGGCCGCCCAGAACCTGCCGGGCTTCGCCGTGCTGCGCGCCGCCGGCTATAATCCGCCGACCGCGCCCTCGCTGTTCGTCACCGGCCTCACCTCGCTGCTCACCGCCCCGTTCGGCGCCCACATGACCAACATGGCCGCGATATCGGCGTCGATCTGCACGGGGGGCGATACCCACCCCGACCCGGCCCAGCGCTGGAAGGCAGGCGTGCTCTACGGACTCGCCTATTTCGTCGTCGCCGCCTGCACCGGCCTGCTGATCGCCCTGCTGCTGGCGCTGCCCAAGGCGCTCATCGTCGCCGTCGCGGGCTTAGGGCTGATCGGCTCGCTCACCGGCGCGCTCGGGCAGGCCATGGCCTCCGACAAGGAGCGCTTCGCCGCCGTCGTCACCTTCGCCGTCGCCGCCTCCAGCCTTTCGCTTTTCGGCATCGGCTCGGCCTTCTGGAGTCTCGTTGCCGGCCTTGCGGTCTTGACATTGGACTTCGCTGCGGGCCGTTTGCGCAGCCGATCATGACCACACAATCCTCCTCCCCCCGCCTGATGCTCGTCACCCCTCCCGTCGCGGACGCGGAGGCCATGGCCTTTCGCCTGATGCAGGCCATGGCCGGCGGCGATATCGCCGCCGTGCTGCTGCGCCTTGCCCCCGGCGACGACCGCAGCCGGATCGAGCGCGTCAAGCGCCTCGCCGGCCCGGTCCAGGCCAATAATGTCGCGCTCGTCGTCGAGGACAACGCGCTCGTCGCCACGCGCGGCGGCGCCGACGGCGTCCATCTCACCGGCGGCCCGGCCGCGGTTGCCGAGGCTCGCTCCAGCCTCAAGAGCGAGCGCATCATCGGCATCGGCGGTCTTCGCGCCCGCCACGACGCCATGGATGCCGGCGAGGCCGGCGTCGACTACGTGATGTTCGGCGAGCCGCGCCCGGACGGGTCGCTGCCGCCGCTGGCGGCCGTGATCGAACGCGCCGGCTGGTGGGCCGAAATCTTCGAGACACCCTGCGTCGCCTATGCCCCCGATGCCGAATCGATCCCGGCCCTGGTCGAGACCGGTGCGGAATTCGTCGCGCTCGGTGCCTGGGCCTTCGACGAAGGCCAGGACATCCGGGCTCTGGTCGAGCAGGCCAACCAGGCAACCGCCGCCTGCGCGGCGCGGAAGGCGGCGCGATGAAGCGGCTTGCCGGGCTCGTCCTGCTCGCCGGCGCCCTGCTGATCGGACCGGCCGAGGCAGCGCCCGCGCCGGACGTCGCCTATGGCGCCTACCAGGCCGGCCATTACCGTCGTGCACTGGCCGAGGCGCTGAAGCGCATCGAGGCGGACAACAACGACGCTGCGGCCATGACCCTCCTCGGCGAGCTCTATCGTCAGGGCCTCGGCGTCGCGCCGGACCAGAAGGTCGCGACCGAATGGTACGAGCGCGCCGAGGCGCGCGGCGACATCAGCGCCGCCTTCGCGCTTGCGACCCAGCTTCTCGACGAGAAGAGCGGCAAGCGCGACGCTGCCCGCGCCGGTGCCTTGCTGGAGAAGGCTGCCGCCGCCGGCCATCCCGCCGCCAACTACAATCTTGCCATCGCCCTGCTTGCCGCGAACCGGGAGGCTGACGACAAGCGCGCCGTCGCCTGCCTCGAGATCGCAGCGAAGGCCCAGGTCGGCGATGCCCTATATGCGCTCGGCATTCTCGCCAAGCAGGGTCGCGGCATGCCGGCCAGCGAAGAGGTCGCAGCGCGCTGGATGAAGCAGGCCGCCACGGCCGGCAACCTCCCCGGCGAGGTCGAGTATGCCATCATGCTGTTCAACGGCACCGGCGTGGAGAAGGATGAGGCCGCCGCGGCCAGCTTGTTCCGGCGCGCCGCCTGGCAGGGCAACCCGATCGCCCAGAACCGCCTCGCCAAGCTCTATCAGTTCGGGCTCGGCATCGCGCCGGACACGATCGAGGCGGCAGCCTGGCATCTCGCAGCCCGTTCGCAGGGCCTCAAGGACGCCGCGCTCGACGACCTGTTCGAGCGCCTCAAGCCCGAGCAGCAGGCCCGCGCCGCCCGCATGGCCGCCGGCCGGATCAGCAGCGCCGTCTTGACGGCGCCCTAAGACCCGCGCAAGTGACGGGCTACTACGGTCGAAACACAGCCCTCATCCTGAGGAGCGGGCAAAGCCCGCGTCTCGAAGGATGCTCCAGCGCGCTCTGGAACATCCTTCGAGACGCCGCTTTCGCGACTCCTCAGGATGAGGGCTGGCGTGACCGTTCCTTCATTTCCAGCCGCGCCCGCGAGCGCGCAAGAGGTTTCCGATGATCCGCTCCCCCCTGATGACCGTGATGACCGACGCCGTGATGAAGGCGTCCCGTTCGCTCAAGCGCGACTTCGGCGAGGTCGAGAACCTGCAGGTGCTCGCCAAGGGCCCGGGCGACTTCGTCTCCAAGGCCGACCACAAGGCCGAGGAGATCCTGCGCGAGGCGCTCGAGAAGGCGCGCCCCGGCTACGGCTTCGTCATGGAGGAGAGCGGCGTCGTCCACGGCACCGACGAGAGCAACCGCTGGCATATCGACCCGCTCGACGGCACCCACAACTTCCTGCGCGGCATCCCGCACTGGAACATCTCGGTCGCGCTGGAGCGCGACAACCAGTTCATCGCCGGCGTGATCTACGACGCCGCCAAGGACGAGATGTTCATGGCCGAGAAGGGCAAGGGCGCCTTCGTCAACAACCGCCGCCTGCGCGTTTCCGGCCGCAACGAGCCCACCGACATGCTGATCGGCACCGGCATCCCGCATATCGGCAAGGGCGGCCACGGCCAGTTCCTGCGCGAACTCGCGGCCGTGATGCCCCGCTTCGCCAATGTCCGCCGCATGGGTTCGGCCGCGCTCGACATCGCCTATGTCGCCGCCGGCCGCATGGACGCCTATTGGGAACGCGGCCTCAACACCTGGGATTTCGCGGCCGGCGCCGTGCTGATCCGCGAAGCCGGCGGCACCTTCGGCACGCTCGACGGCAAGCCGATGACCAGCGCCAAGGATATCATCTGCGGCAACGAGGCCGGCGAGCGCGCGCTGAGCGCCGCGCTGAAAACCGCAGCCGCCTGAGACTAAACTGTTGCTCTTTCGTGCTTGATCCCGGCGGCGTGGGAGGCGACAGTCCTCCCCGCACTCCGAGGCGAACGGAAGACGACGCATGGCTATCGAGGATTTTGCGGCCGAGCCGGCAACGGCCGCAACCGCACGGACGCAGGTCCGCTTCTCCAGGCCGCTCCGCTTTGTCGTCCGCGCGGTCCTCTTCCTCGCCCTGATCGGCTTCCTCGGCTACATCCTGCAGGCCGGGCTGATCCAGGCCTTCATGACCAATCCGGGGCTGAACGGCCTCATCCTGGGCGCCCTCTTCGTCGGCTGCCTGATCGCGCTGCGCGAGCTCTGGCGCATCCACAGCGAGGCGCGCGCCGCGACCAGCCTTGCCGCCGACCCCGCTTCGGCGGATGTCCGCCGCGGTCAGGTCATCGCCCCGATGGGCTCGGTCCTGCCGGCGCTGGAACGCGGCACGCTGGCCCCGGCCCAGGCTGTCTCGGTGCTCGAATCGATCGCGGTCAGGCTCGACGACGGACGCGAGGTCCTGCGCTATCTCAGCGGCCTGCTCGTCTTCCTCGGCCTGCTCGGTACCTTCTGGGGCCTGCTCGACACGGTCGGATCGGTCGGCGGCGTCATCAAGTCGCTGCGCACCGGGGCCGAGGCCGGCGTGCTCTTCGACGAGCTCAAGGCCGGCCTTTCCGCCCCGCTCGCCGGCATGGGCCTGTCCTTCTCGTCCTCGCTCTTCGGCATCGCCGGCTCGCTGATCCTCGGCTTCCTCGATCTTCAGGTCGGGCAGGCCCAGCGCCGCTTCCGCAACGAGGTCGAGAGCTGGCTCGGCAGCCGCACCGGCACGGCCGAGGCGCCGACTACCCTGCTGGCCGGCAACCCGCTGGCCGACCGTTTCGAGCAGCTCAGCGCCGCCATGGCCGACGGCGCCTCCAACAACCGCGCCGCGACGCAGGCCCTCTCCAACCTCGCGGAGGGCATCCAGGGCCTCGTCCAGCACATGCGCTCCGAGCAGCAGATGATCCGCGACTGGGTCGAGGCGCAGGCCGCCCGCGAGAAGGACATGAAGCGCCTGATCGACCGCCTTACCGCCGACCAGATCACCGAGCCATGATCTCGTTCGGCATCACAGGAACCTGACGAATGGCCCTCTCCCGCGCCCATCGCCGCGAGGAAACGAATTTCTGGCCCGGCTTCGTCGACGCGCTCTCGACGATGCTGATCGGCATCGTCTTCCTGCTCACCGTCTTCGTGCTCGGCCAGTTCTTCCTCTCGCAGGAGCTGACCGGCAAGGACACGGCGCTGGAACGCCTGAACAAGCAGATCTCGGAGCTGACCGACCTGCTCGCCCTGGAGCGCTCCTCCAACCGGCAGGCGCAGGAGAGCCTCCAGCTCATGCAGTCGACGCTCGCCCAGACGCAGGGCGACCGCACCCGCCTGCAGGGCCTGATCGACACGCAGCAAGGCAGCAATGCCGACGCCCGGCTCGCCGAATCGCAGAAGGCGCTCGACGCCGAAAAGCAGCTCTCCGCCCGCGCGCAGGCGACGGTCGATCTCGTCAACCAGCAGATCCAGGCCATGCGCCGCCAGCTCGCGGCGCTGGAGGAAGCGCTCTCCGCCTCCGAGGCCAAGGACAAGGATTCGCAGGCCCGCATTCACGAGCTCGGCTCGCGGCTCAACGTCGCGCTCGCCCAGCGCGTGCAGGAGCTGGCGCGCTACCGCTCGGACTTCTTCGGCCGCCTGCGGCAGGTGTTGGGCACCCGGCCTGACATCCGTGTCGTCGGCGACCGCTTCGTCTTCCAGTCCGAGGTCTTCTTCGATGCCGGCCAGGCCGTGCTGAAGCCCGAGGGCAAGGGCGAACTCGACAAGCTCGCCACCATCCTGCTCGATCTCGGCAACGAGATGCCGCCGGACCTGCCCTGGATCCTGCGCGTCGACGGCCATACCGACAACCGCCCGATCAGATCGGCCCAGTTCCCCTCGAACTGGTATCTGTCCTCGGCCCGCGCCATCGCGGTCGTCGAATACCTGATCTCGCGCGGCCTGCCGACCGACCGCGTCGCGGCGACCGGTTTCGGCGAGTACCAGCCGCTCGACGTCGCCAATAACGACGAAGCCTACCGCCGCAACCGCCGCATCGAGTTCAAGATCACGGAACGCTGACATATGCCCCGCAGGCCCTTTCCCCGGCTTCCGGTCGGCGCGTCGCTGCTCGCTATCGGTGCGTTGCTGGCGGCCAGCCCCGCCCCGGCCGAGCCGCGAACGTCCACGATCGAGGAATGCGCCGCCTGCCATGGCATCGACGGTATCGCCCGCGACACCGAGGTGCCGCACCTGGCAGGGCAGAACGAGCGGTATCTCTACAATCAGATGATGGCGTTCCGCTCGGGCAAGCGCCAGCACAAGGAGATGCGCTATATGGCGCGCCTGATGTCGACGCAGGAGATCGCCGCGCTCGCCGCCTATTACGCTGCCATGCCACCGCGCTGAGACGGCTCAGGCCGTCTCCAGCCCGAACTGCAGCGCCGCCAGCCGGGCATAGAGCCCGCCGCGTGCCTTGAGCTCGGCATGGCTGCCTTCCTCGACGATACGCCCGTCCTCCATCACGAGGATCCGGTCGGCCGAGAGGATGGTCGCGAGGCGATGCGCCACCACCAGCGTGGTCCGGCCCTGCATCAGCCGGTCGAGCGCATCCTGCACCGCCCGCTCGCTTTCGGAATCGAGCGCCGAAGTCGCTTCGTCGAGCAGCAGGATCGGCGCGTCCTTCAGGATCGCCCGTGCGATGGCGAGGCGCTGGCGCTGGCCGCCCGAAAGCGTCACGCCGCGCTCGCCGACAACAGTCTCATAGCCATCAGGCAGGGCGCGGATGAACTCGTCCGCCGCTGCGAGCCGGGCTGCGGCCTCGACCTCCTCCTGCGAGGCGTCGGGCCGGCCATAGGCGATGTTGTCGCGCACCGAGACGCCGAACACCGTCGGCTCCTGCGGCACCAGCGCGAAACGCTCGCGCCAGACCTCGGGATCGGCCTCGGGCCCCGCAACGCCGTCCACGACGACGCGCCCATCCTGCGGATCGTAGAAACGCAGCGCCAGTTGCAGCACCGTGCTCTTGCCGGCGCCTGAGGGGCCCACCAGCGCGATCCGCTCGCCCTGCCGGACCGAGAAGTTCAGATTCGACAAGGCCGGCCCGACGCGGCCGGGATAGCTGAAGGAAACGTTCTCGAACGCGAGCTCGCCGTGCGAAGGCTTCGGCATCGGCTTGGGATGCGGCGGCGCGGCGATGGCGGGCTTCAGCGCCAGGATCTCGCCGAGCCGGCTGGAAGCGCCCGCAGCCGCACTGATATCGCCATAGACCTCGGAGAGCTGGCCGAGCGAGCTTGCCGCCAGCACCGCATAGAGGATGAACTGCGACAGCCGCCCGCCGCTCATCCGCCCGTCGAAGACCTCGGTCGCTCCGACCCAGAGCACGCAGACCACGCTGGCGCTGACCAGGAAGATCGCGACGCCCGAGAGCAGCGCGCGCGAGGCCGTCGCCTCCCGCGAGGCAGAGTAGGCATCGTCGGACGCCCCCTCGAACCGCGCCGAGCTCTGGCGCGCCGCGCCGAAGGACTGCATCGTGCGGATGGCGCCGACCGCCTCGGCCGCGAAGGCGGAGGCATCGGCCAGCCGGTCCTGCGCCGCCCGCGAGCGCCGCCTAACCGAGCGACCGGACAGGACCAGCGGAATCACGATCAGCGGGATGACGCCGATGACGATCGCGGAGAGCCGCGGGCTCGTCGCGACCATCATCGCCAGCGCGCCCAGCGCCATGATGGCGTTGCGCAGCGCGATCGAGGCGGTCGAGGCGAAGGTCGACTTGATCTGCGTGGTGTCGGCTGTGAGCCGCGAGACGAGGTCTCCCGCCCGGCTCGAATCGAAGAAGGCCGGCTCCAGCCGGGTGAGATGGCGGAAGACGTCGGCCCGCAGCGACGCGACGATGCGCTCGCCCACCGTCATCACCAGATAGAACCGCGCCGAGCTCGCCAGCGCCAGCACGCCGACCACGCCGATCAGCAGGATGAAGTAGCTGTTGGCGAGCTGCCGCTCGCCGCCGGCGAAGCCGACCTCGATGACGCGCCGGACCGCCAAGGGCAGCGCCAGCGTCGCCAGCGACGCGACGACCAATGCGACGAGCGCAAACGCGATCCGGCGCTTCTGCGCCCGCGCATAGGGCCAGAACGTCGCGAGCGAGCGGAAATCGGGCCGGACCTTCTTGTCGTTCTTGTCAGCTTCGGCCACGCGCCGGAACTCCTGCTTCTCGCGCACGCGTTGCGCGCGCTCTTTCGATCAATCTAAAACTCGCCCCGGTGAAGCCGATCATGGCCGGATTGGCAAACGACGCAACGCCGCAGGGGAGCCCTCCGGAGCGCGTCGCGCTTGCGCTGAGGCGCCGGCTGCGATATGTGCACGCGACTTCACGACAGGCTCATCCGAATTCTTTCGACGGGCCGGGCAGGCTCGCCTGCTTGTCGATGCGCCCGTTTTTGTAGCTCCGAGGATTTCGTCATGGCCAAGGCCGGCATCCACCCCGATTATCACACCATCAAGGTCGTCATGACCGATGGCACCGAATATGCCACCCGCTCGACCTACGGCAAGGAAGGCGACACGCTGAACCTTGACATCGACCCCAAGACCCACCCGGCCTGGACCGGTGGCACCCAGCACATGCTGGACCGCGGCGGTCGTGTCTCGCGCTTCAACTCGCGCTTCAGCGGCATCGGCGCGATCGGCAAGAAGTGATGCTGCGGCGCTCCGGCGCCGCCGTCATTGATCTCGAACAAAAAACCCGGCCTCGCGGCCGGGTTTTTCGTTTTGGCACGATCGGGTCGCAGCACCCGGAGGCACCGCACGCCTGAAGGGCTCAGCGCCCGAAGCCCAACCGCGCCTCGAGGCTGGCAAGCTGATTCAGCACGGGGTTCACGCTCGCGCGGACCAGCGCCGCGCCTGACATCTGGCCTTCGAGATGGCGGATACGCTCCTGCAGGCGGAAGGAATGCGCCATCAGGTCGCGCAGCCGATCCGGCAGCTGTGCCACGATATGCTCGGCCGGCGGCGGCATCGGATCGGCGATCTTGACCTTGTTATGCTCGGTGCGGGCCTGCTCGACGGTGAGCTCGCCTTCGGCCACGGCTCGCTGCACCAGAAGCCAGGAGGCGATCTGCATCAGGCGCGTCGTCAGGCGCATGCTTTCGGTGGCATAGGTCAGCGAGGCCTCGCGCGGCAGAGCGGCCGCATCCTTGCGCCCGTCCCCGTCGAGATAGCCAGCTGTCTGCTCGACCAGCCCCATGCCCTCGCGAAACAGCAGCATGAAGGCATCGGAGCGCACGAAGCCCCGTGCAAAGGAAATCGCGCCCTCTTCCGTCTGCGGATCGAGCAACTGGGCTTCGTTCATTGGTGTCTCCCATCGGCACAAACCCGTGCGCCTCTGGAACGCGTCACGGATATTGTCGCCGATGTCGCAAGGATAGCGCCGATCATGGTTTCCGACGCCGGTAAGGTGCCGTTAACCTTAACGAGGCTAAACCGCTGTGGCGATAACAAGGCAGGCGCGTCCACAGGAGTGGATCGATCGGCCGACGCCAGATCATCGCGCGCCCGATCGGGCGCGAGAACGATGATCTGCCTTAAGGGTATCGCATCGGAATGATCCGAAAAGTGGTTTCCACTTTTCGGTCCGATGCGAGGGGAACGGCGCAGACAAAAAAAGAGCCGCCAAAGGCGGCTCGAAGGTCAACAGGGAGGCGTCAAACAGAGTGGGCAGGAGCCACTCGACATCCAGACAAACTGGATGATGCGATTCATACTTTGGAATCATTAACGCCCGGTAAACGGGCGTCTCTTTTTGACCCTTTTTCAGGCGGGCTTGCGGAAGAACGCGTCCGCCGCCGAGCGCGAGGCGTCCTTGCGCGCCCGCGTCTCGATCAGCCGCTCGATCTCGGCCTTGAGCGCGGCGATGCGCTCGTCGATCTCGACCAGCGACAGCATCGACAGGTCCTGTCCGATCTCATGCACACTCTTCGGCTTGGGACGGTCGTCCTCCGGGAATATCGACATGGCGGCCTCGCATCTGCTCAAACTGCGCGCGGCACGCTAGCCAAGTTTCGACCGCAGTCACGCTGCGACGCACCAAACGAGGACACTCCGCCATGACCATCCTTCCCGAGACGATGACGGCGATCGGCATGGCGGCACCCGGCGGGCCCGAAGTCCTCAGGCCGGAAACGCGCCCGGTGCCGAAGCCCGGCCCCGGCCAGATCCTCGTCGCCATCGCGGCTGCCGGCGTCAACCGTCCCGACGTGCTGCAGCGCCAGGGCGGCTACAATCCCCCGCCCGGCGCCTCCGACATCCCCGGTCTCGAATTCGCCGGCACGGTGGTCGCCCAAGGCGAAGGTGCCAGCCGCTTTCCGGTCGGCGCGACCGTCTGCGCCCTCGTCGCCGGCGGCGGCTATGCCGAATATGCTGTGGTCGACGAGAGCAATGCCCTGCCCGCCCCCAGGGGCCTGACGCTCACCGAGGCGGGCGCGATCCCCGAGACCTTCTTCACCGTCTGGACCAATGTCTTCCAGCGCGGGCGCCTGCAGGCCGGCGAGAGCTTCCTCGTCCATGGCGGCTCGTCGGGCATCGGCACGACCGCAATCCAGCTCGCCAAGGCTTTCGGCGCGACCGTGATCGCGACCGCCGGCTCCGATGACAAATGCGCAGCCTGCATCGAACTCGGCGCCGACCACGCCATCAACTACCGCACCGAGGATTTCGTCGCGGCGGGCAAGGCCATGACCGGCGGCCGTGGCACCGACCTGATCCTCGATATGGTCGGCGGCGACTATATCGACCGCAATTACGAACTGGCCGCTGATCAGGGCCGCATCGTCCAGATCGCCTTCCTCAACGGGCCGAAGGCCACGGTCAATTTCAGCCGCCTGATGCTGAAGCGCCTGACCCATACCGGCTCGACGCTGCGCCCGCGCACCGTGCCCGAGAAAGCCGCCATCGCCGCGGAGCTGCACGCGAAGGTCTGGCCGCTGCTCGAGGCCGGGCGCTGCAAGCCGCTGATCCACTCGACCTTCCCGCTGGCACAGGCGGCCGACGCCCATCGCCTGATGGAGTCGAGCGCCCATATCGGCAAGATCGTGCTGACCGTGTGAGCGGCTGCGATCACACGCTTTTCATGGACACCCGCCCCGCCCTCGCCTATAAGGCGCGCCATCCTGCTCATCGTCGATGATTTGGATGGCCGGCCGGGGAGGCCGGTCGGCGCATGAGAGCTATTGTCCGCGACCCTGCCTTTATGAGCCCCTGCGAGCGGCGGCGCGAAGGCGAAGAGGAGACCGTCCCGTGTCACAAACCCCGCTGATGCCCAAGGCCACCGCGGTCTGGCTGGTCGAAAACACCTCGCTGACGTTCGAGCAGATCGCCGAGTTCTGCAAGCTGCACCCGCTCGAGGTGCGCGGCATCGCGGACGGCGAAGTCGCCGCCGGCATCAAGGGCCTCGACCCCATCACCTCCGGGCAGCTCACCCGCGAGGAGCTGGAGCGCGCCGCCAAGAACCCAAATCATCACCTCAAGCTCGCCGAGCGCAAGGTGAAGGTGCCGGAGATCAAGCGCACCAAGGGCCCGCGCTACACCCCGGTCTCGAAGCGCCAGGACCGGCCGAACGCCATTCTCTGGCTGCTGCGCAACCATCCCGAGCTCAAGGATGCGCAGGTCATCCGCCTGATCGGCACGACCAAGTCGACCATCGCGCAGATCCGCGACCGCACCCACTGGAACGCCCAGCAGCTCACCCCGATCGACCCGGTCAGCCTCGGCCTGTGCTCGCAGATCGACCTCGATTTCGAAGTCGGCCGCGCCGCCAAGGACCGCCCGGCCGCGCTGGCCGAGGCCGGCTCGACCCTGCTGACGGTGGAAGAAGCCACCGCTCCGGAGCCCGCGCGCAGCGAGAGCCAGCCCTTCGCCGACATGAGCCGGCCGAAGCGCGAGGAAGAAGCCGCGATCGACGTCGATTCCGTCTTCGCCAAGCTGAAGCAGCTCAAGCGCCCGGCCGACGAAGAAGACGACGAGTAAGATCTCCCACCACGGACGCTGCGCATGTCGAGCATGGATGGCCTCGCCTTCACCTTCCTCGGCACCGGTGCACCGCCCGTCAGCCTGCGCCGCGCCGGCCCCTCGCATCTCGTCGAGGCGGCCGGCCGCAAGCTGCTAATCGATTGCGGCTCCGGCGTCAGCCAGCGCCTCGTCGCTGCCGGTACGCGCGGCGCCGATATCGACGCCCTGATCGTCACCCACGAGCATTCCGACCATCTGGTCGATTTCTACCAGCTCGCGGTCTCCTCCTGGCATCAGGGCCGCGCCAGGCCCTGGCGCGTGCTCGCCCCCGCACCCGCGCTCGCCAATCTCCGCGCCCAATATGCCGCCTTCGAGCGCGAGCGAGCCTTGCGCATCGCCTTCGAGAAGCGGCCAGACGCGACGGGCCTTGAGGTCGTCTTCGAAGAATTGCAGGAAGGCCCGGTCTCAGGCCTCGGCGGACTCTCGGTCGAGGCCTTCCTGGTCGATCACCGGCCGGTCGAGCCGGCCTTCGGCCTCACGCTGGCACATGACGGCGCCCGCATCGTCTTCTCGGGCGACACCCGCCTCACCCCATCGCTGGAAGCGCAAGCCGCTGGATGCGACCTCTTGATCTGCGAGGTCTTCATCGCCAGCCAGATGCCGGTCGTCGCAGGCGTCCGCTCGGCCGAAACCGTCGCGGCGGTCGAGAGCTATCATATGACGCCGGCCGTCGTCGCAGGTCTTGCGACGCGTACAGGGACCAAGGCGCTGGCACTGACCCATCTGGTGCCGCCCAACGCCGACACCACCGCGCTCGCCCGCGAAGTGCGGGCTGCGGGCTATGGCGGCGCCTTGCTCGTCGGCGAAGACCTCATGCGCCTCGCCGTGCCGGAGCGCCTGCTGAGCTGGAACGGCGCAGCGATCGCCTACTAGCCCGCCCGCGCAGGATCGGCGCTAGCCGATCCCCCTGCCTTTCAGCGCCGTGCCGATCTCGCCGAGCACCGCGATATCCTCGATCGTCGCCGGCACGGCGTAATCCTCACCATCGGCGATCTTCTTCATCGTCGCGCGCAGGATCTTGCCCGAGCGCGTCTTCGGCAAACGGGCGACGGTCAGCGCCAGCTTGAAGGCGGCGACCGGCCCGATGCGTTCGCGCACCAGTGCGACGAGCTCCTTCTCGACCTGCTCGGGCGTCACGGTCGCGCCGGCCTTCAGCACGACGAAGCCGCAGGGCTGCTCGCCCTTGAGCGCGTCGCGGATGCCGACCACCGCGCATTCCGCCACGGCCGGATGCGCCGCCAGCACCTCTTCCATGCCCCCGGTCGAGAGCCGGTGGCCGGCGACATTGATGATGTCGTCGGTGCGGCCCATGATGAAGACATAGCCGTCCGCATCGATGAAGCCTGCATCCGAGGTGTTATAATAGCCCGGATAGGTCGCGAGATACGCCTCGCGGAAGCGCGCATCGTCGTTCCACAGCGTCGGCAGCGCGCCCGGCGGCAAGGGCAGCTTCAGCACGATGGCGCCCATCTTGCCAGCCTCGACCGGCCGCCCGCCCTCGTCGAGGCATTGCACGTCCCAGCCCGGCAGCGGCACCGTCGGCGAACCGTGCTTCACCGGCAGGAGCCCGAGCCCCAGCGGATCGCCGACGATCGGCGAGCCGCTCTCGGTCTGCCACCAGTGGTCGATCACCGGGACCTCGAGCATCTCCTCCGCCCATTTCAGCGTCTCGGGATCGGCCCGTTCGCCGGCGAGAAACAGCGCCCTGAAGCGCGAGAGATCGTGCCCGGCGAGATATTGGCCCTCGGGGTCCTCCTTGCGGATGGCGCGGAAGGCGGTCGGCGCCGTGAACAGCACCTTGACGCCATGCTCGGCGATCACCCGCCAGAAGGCGCCGGGATCGGGCGTGCCGACCGGCTTGCCCTCATAGAGCACGCTGGTCGCGCCCTGGATCAATGGCGCATAGACGATGTAGCCGTGGCCGACGACCCAGCCGACATCGGAGGCGCAGAACATCACCTCACCCGGCCCGACATCGAAGAGCTGGTCCATCGTCGCCTTGAGCACGACCATGTGCCCGCCATTGTCGCGCACCACGCCCTTGGGCCGGCCGGTCGTGCCGGAGGTGTAGAGGATGTAGAGCGGGTCCGTCGCAGCGACCTCGACGCAATCCGCCTTGCGCCCGGCGGCCTTGGCGGCGGCGACCAGCGTGCGCCAGTTCTTGTCGCGGGTGACATGCATCGAGGCATCGGCCTGCGGCCGCTGCAGCACGACGCAGGTCTGCGGCTTGTGCCTGGCCATCTCGATCGCGCCGTCGAGCAGAGGCTTGTATTCGACCACGCGCGTCGGCTCGATGCCGCAGGTCGCGGTCAGGATGACCTTGGGCTCGGCATCGTCGATGCGCGTCGCCAGTTCCTTGGCCGCGAAGCCGCCGAACACCACCGAATGCACGGCACCGATCCGGGCGCAGGCGAGCATCGCGAAGGCGGCCTCCGGCACCATCGGCATATAGATCAGGACGCGATCGCCCTTTGCGACGCCGAGCTCCTGCAGGACGGCGCCGAGCGTCGCGACCTCCTCCAGCATCTGCGCGTAGGTATATCTCGCCTTGGTTCCCGTGACCGGGCTGTCATGGATCAGCGCGACCTGCTGTCCGCGACCGTCGCGGACATGTCGGTCGAGCGCGTTGAAGCAGGTGTTGCAGGTCGCGTCCGGGAACCAGCGGCCGTAGATGCCCGCAGTCGGATCGAAGGCCTTCTCGGGCGGCTTGATCCAGTCGATCGCCTTGGCCATGTCGAGCCAATAGGCATCCGGATCGGCCTGCCAGCGGGCGTAGGTCTCGCGATAGCCTTCGGAGCGGGCGGGCGCCGCATGGGAGCCATTCATCGGAAGCGTTCCTCTGCGCCGGGTTAAGAGTCTCTAACAAAACCCGAAGGGGTCTCGACGTCGGCAATTCGTCCGCTCCGCCAGGAGCGGGGCGAAGCCGATACCGTTGGTATCGGCAAGCACCGCGACGCCGCGGGCGGTCGAATTCCCGCCGCCGAAGGTGGGCTTTGGAAGAGCCGCTTGCCGCGTCGGAACGACTTGCCGATACCAAGGGTATCGGCTGCGCGCTCCTCCTGGCATTCGGCTCTTCCAAAGCCCATCGAGACCCCTTCGGGTTTTGTTAGAGACTCTAAGCCTAAAGCCCCGTGAGCGAGCCGGCGACGGCGGGGCTGGTTTTGCGCGAACCCTGCGCTCTTCCCCGCGCCCAGCGCAAGCGCGTGGCCTTAAGACTTTCGCCGATCCCGACCTGCATTTCCCGGCCCTGCGACGCAGTACCACATGCCCTTCGACCTGCTCTTCTTCGCCGCCATGGTGCCGGCCGTCGTCCTGACCGGGCTGGCGAAGGGCGGCTTCTCGGGCATCGGCCTGCTCTCCCTGCCCTTGATGGCCCTGGTCGTCTCGCCGGTGACGGCGGCCGCGATCATGCTGCCGCTCCTGATCGCGCAGGATGTCGTCTCGGTCTGGTCCTATCGCCGCGATTTCGACCGCCGCAATCTCGCGACGCTGGCGCCCGGCGCCCTGCTCGGAATCCTCCTCGGCTATCTCCTGGCGGCAAAGGTCTCGGACGCGGCGGTCGTGCTCGCGGTCGGCCTGATCTCCGTCGGATTCGCGCTGCGCCGCATGCTCAGCGACGGCAAGAAACCCGCGGTCGCGACGCAGGCGACATGGAGCGCCGGCAGCCTCTGGGGCTTTCTCTGCGGCTTCACCAGCATGGTCGCCCATGCCGGCGGCCCGCCCTTCCAGATCTATGTGATGCCGCAGAAGCTGCCGCCCGCCGTCTTCGTCGGCACCGGCGCGATCTTCTTCGCCGCGATGAATCTGGTGAAGCTCATCCCCTATCTCGCGCTCGGCCAGCTCAACGGCCAGAATCTCCTGGCCTCCGCCGCGCTCCTGCCCTTCGCCGTCTCCGCGACCTTTGCCGGGGTCTGGCTGGTCAGGCGCGTTCCGCCCGAACGCTTCTACGGCATCATCTACTGGCTCCTGCTGCTGGTCGGCGCCAAGCTCGTCTATGACGGCCTGCGCGACCTGCATCTTTTGGGCTGAGCCCGATCCGCGTGATTGCGCCGCATCGGAAAAAGGGATGGATTACGCGGGAGCGCGCCAGCCGCTAAGGCTTTCGGCGCTTGCGAGGAAGGCTCCCGATGACCCGTTCGGCCTATGACACTGATCTCGACCGCAACCCGGCGAACTACCAGCCGCTGACGCCGCTCGCCTTCCTCGAGCGCGCGGCCTCGGTCTTTCCCGGCCGCACCGCGATCATCCACGGGTCTCTGCGCCGCTCCTACGCAGAATTCTACGCCCGCTCGCGCCGCCTCGCCTCGGCGCTGGCGAAGCACGGCATCGGCAAGAACGACACGGTGGCGGCCATGCTGCCGAACACGCCGGCCATGCTCGAATGCCATTATGGGGTGCCGATGGCCGGCGCCGTCCTGAACACGCTGAACACCCGCCTCGACGCCGCGATCATCGCCTTCTCGCTCGACCATGGCGGCGCGAAGGTGCTGATCACCGACCGTGAATTCTCCAGGACGATCAAGGAAGCCCTTGCCCTCTGCAAGGTGAAGCCGATCGTCATCGACTATGATGATCCCGTTTATGACGGCCCCGGCGAGCGGTTGGGCGCGATCGAATACGAGGAGCTCATTGCCTCCGGCGATCCGGATTTCGCCTGGATCATGCCGTCCGACGAGTGGGACGCCATCGCGCTGAACTACACCTCCGGCACCACCGGCGATCCCAAGGGCGTGGTCTACCACCATCGCGGCGCCAACCTGCTCGCGACCTCGAACGTGATCACCGGCAATATGGGCCGGCACCCGGTCTATCTCTGGACCCTGCCGATGTTCCACTGCAACGGCTGGTGCTTCCCCTGGACGATCTCGATCGTCGCCGGCACCCATGTCTGCCTGCGCCAGGTCCGCGCCAGGGCGATGTACGATGCGCTCGCCGACCATGGCGTGACCCATCTCTGCGGCGCGCCGATCGTGATGTCGGCGCTGCTGAACGCGACGCCTGAGGAGCGCCGCGACTTCCCGCAGACGGTCTCCTTCTTCACCGCCGCTGCCCCGCCGCCCGAGGCCGTGCTGGCCGGCATGAAGCAGGCCGGCTTCGAGGTGACGCATCTCTATGGCCTGACCGAGTGCTACGGCCCCTCCGTCGTCAATGAGTGGAACGACGACTGGAACGCGCTCTCGCCGGCCGAGCAGGCCGCCAAGAAGGCCCGCCAGGGCGTGCGCTACCCCGCGCTCGAAGGGCTCGACGTGCTCGATCCCGAGACGATGCAGCCCGTCCCGCGCGACGGCCAGACGCTCGGCGAGGTGATGATGCGCGGCAATGTCGTGATGAAGGGCTATCTCGGCAATCGGAAATCGACCGAGGCCGCCTTTGCCGGCGGCTGGTTCCATACCGGCGATCTCGGCGTGCGCTATCCTGACGGCTATATCCAGCTCAAGGACCGCTCGAAGGACATCATCATCTCCGGCGGCGAGAACATCTCCTCGATCGAGGTCGAGGACGCGCTCTACAAGCATCCGGCGGTGCAAGCAGCCGCAGTCGTCGCCCGCCCCGACGAGAAATGGGGCGAGAGCCCTTGCGCCTTCATCGAACTGAAGCCGGGCAAGACCGCGACGGAGGCCGAGATCATCGCCTGGTGCCGCGAGCATCTCGCCTCGTTCAAATGCCCGCGCACGATCGTCTTCGCCGAGGTGCCGAAGACCTCGACCGGCAAGATCCAGAAGTTCCGCCTGCGCGAGATGGCGCGGGCGCTGTAGGTTCAGCCAGCCCGGCCGCGGCGTCCCGCAGCCGTCATGCTCGCCCTTGTGGCGAGCATCCACGTCTTGAACACATCTTTCGACCAGCGAAGACGTGGATGGTCGGGACAAGCCCGACCATGACGATGGAAGTCGGACGGCGGAGTCCCTCAGGCCCCGGCGCGGTCGATCCGCCCGTTCGGCGTGATGCGGTCGACCGTCTCCGGCAGAACCTGCGAAAGCCGATCCAGCAATTCATCCCGCGACAGGCCGGTGCGGCGCGCGATCGCGTCGATCACCTGCGGGCCGAGCGCCTGTTCGAGATCATCAGGCGCGACGTTCTGGTTGGGGCCGTTCTGCACCCAGGAATCGACCTTGTCGCCCTGCCCGGCCTGCCTGAAGCGGTCGGAAAGCTCGCCCAACCCGCCATTGAGCACGCTGCCGATGCCACCGGCGCCGAGCAGTCCACCAAGGCTCCCGAGAAGGCCTCCACCATCACCCTGCGGAGCGGCGCCAGCCTGGCCCGGCTGCGGAGCTGGCGCTTGCCCCGGCTCCGGCTGGCCGCGCCCGCCGAGCCACTCCGCGATCTTGTCGCGATTCTGGTAGCCGGCGACCGCAACGAGCCCGAGAAGGGCGGTTAGGGACGGAAAGCCGCTGCTGCTGTTGTCGTCACTCACGGCAATCACTCCATCTGGAGGAAAACACCGGCCCGGAAAGGGCCGACGCGGAAAAGACTGAACTCAGACCGCGCGGCCGCGGCCGCTGATCGCGCCCCAGACGACCAGCACGATGATGGCGCCGACGACGGCGCCGATCAGCCCGGCCCCCTCGCCCGGCGCATACCAGCCGAGCGACTGGCCGAGCCAGGTCGCGACGAAGGCGCCGATGATGCCGAGGATCGTCGTCAGTATGAAGCCGGCGGGCTCGTTCGAGCCGGGCATGACGAACTTGGCGACGACGCCGGCGATGAAACCGATGATGATGGTCCAGACGATACCCATGGCAGCCTCCCCGCGCGATGCGCGCCCGCTTTCAACCGGCTGTCGCGACAGAAGTTCCCGCCGATTTATGTCAATCCGTTGACGGCGCCTGCCGCGGCCTCCGCCAACGAAAAACCGGCCCTTTCGGGCCGGTTCATCCGCATCTTCATCGCATTCAACGGGCCGCTGGGCCCGCCGGCTCAATGCAAGGTTCGCTCCGGAATGGTCATCCGGACGCGCTCGATCTCATCCTTCAGTTGCAACTTCTTCCGCTTCAGCTCTGCGAGGCTGAGGTCACTGGAAGACGGGCTCGCCACAGCCTGGGCGATAGCGTCCTCGAGTTGACGGTGCTTGCGCTCGAGTTCCGCAAGACGGGTCTGCAACGACATCTGGATCCTCCTGATGAGCGGTTGACGTCCCAATCTGGCATAGAGCCGGCTTCACGTCTTCCCCGCGCCGTCATACGGCATTCATGAGATTCTGTGATCGTGACCGGTCCGTTTCCGGAAAGCCGTGAATAGATGGCTTCCCTAAGCCAGCACCGCCTCGCCCGCACTTGCGGGACGCGGGGCGGCACGCGCATAGTCGCCCCCGATCAAGGCAATGATGAGATGCCCATGGGATTCGAGCTCAGCCCGGAAGAGGTCGAGACCTTCACCTCGGAACTCGCGCGGCTGCGCGAGGAGCATCGCGATCTCGACAGCGCGATCGATGCGCTGGAGCGTGTCGGCTCGATCAACCAGGTCCAGGTCCAGCGCCTGAAGAAGCGCAAGCTCTACCTCAAGGACCGCATCTCCCAGATCGAGGACGCACTGACGCCCGACATCATCGCCTGAAGCGGGCTTTTCCGGCCGCCCCACGCCGATTCGCCCTTGCTTCACCGGCACCGACCGGTCTAGATCGCGCGCTTCCGGAGCCTAGCGCGAGCGCATTCCATGGCAGCCAGCAGCACCCCCGTCGCCATCATCATGGGCAGCCAGTCCGACTGGGCGACGATGCGTCATGCGGCCGAAGCGCTCGAGGCGCTCGCCATCCCCTATGACGCCCGCATCGTCTCGGCCCATCGCACGCCGGAGCGGCTCTTCGACTTCGCCAAGGGCGCCAGGGCGGCAGGCTTCAAGGTCGTCATCGCCGGGGCCGGCGGCGCGGCGCATCTGCCGGGCATGACGGCCTCGCTGACGCCTCTCCCGGTCTTCGGCGTCCCTGTCGAATCGAAGGCCCTGTCGGGGCAAGACAGCCTGCTCTCGATCGTCCAGATGCCGGCCGGTATTCCTGTCGGTACGCTGGCCATCGGCCGAGCTGGCGCCGTCAACGCCGCCCTCCTCGCCGCCGCCGTGCTGGCCCTCTCCGATCCTGCGCTCGCCGAACGGCTCGACGCCTACCGCGCCCGCCAGAGCGCCGGCATCGCCGAGCGCCCCAACCGGGACGACGCATGAACCCGCCCGTTCCGACCGGCATCGCGCCCGGCGCGATGCTCGGCATTCTCGGCGGCGGCCAGCTCGCCCGGATGATGGCGCTCGCCGCCGCCGATCTCGGTATCCGCTGCCATGTCTTCGCGCCCGAGGCCGACAGCCCGGCCTTCGACGTCGCGGCCCGCCACACCGTCGCGGAGTATGAGGACGAGGAGGCGCTCGCCCGCTTCGCCGATGCCGTCGATGTGGTGACCTACGAATTCGAGAACGTCCCGGCCGCGACAGCGGCCTTCCTTGGCGCGCGCGTCCCGCTGCATCCCGGCGCGCGGGCGCTGGCCGTGACGCAGGACCGCCTCAGCGAGAAGCGCTTCGTCTCCGAACTCGGTCTCGCCGTTGCGCCCTTCCGGGCCGTCGACACGCTGGCCGATCTCGAAGCCGCCACGGCCGCGCTCGGCCGCCCCTCGGTGCTGAAGACCCGCCGCTTCGGCTATGACGGCAAGGGCCAGGTCAAGATCGCGCCGGGCAGCGACCTCGCCGAGGCTCATGAAGCGATCGGGCGCTTTCCCGCGATTCTCGAAGGCTTCGTCTCCTTCGTGCGCGAGGTCTCGGTCATCGCGGCGCGCGGGCTCGACGGCTCCTTCGCCGCCTTCGATGTCTGCGAGAACGAGCATCGCGACCACATCCTCGCCTATACCCGCGTTCCCGCAAATCTCTCGGACGGCGCATCGCTGCAGGCGATCGATGCAGCCCGCCGCATCGGCGAGGCTCTCGGCTATGTCGGCGTCTTCACCGTGGAGCTGTTCGTGCTGGAGGCCGAGGGCGACCTCGCCGAGCGCGTCGTCGTCAACGAGATCGCGCCGCGCGTCCATAATTCCGGACACTGGACCAGCGAGGGCGCCCAGACCTCGCAGTTCCATCAGCATGTCCGCGCCGTCTGCGGCTTCCCGCTCGGCTCGACCGCCCGACGCGGCCGGATCGAGATGGAGAATCTGATCGGCGCAAGCGCGCTGCGCTGGCGCGAATTGCTGGCGGAACCCGGCGCGCATCTGCATCTCTACGGCAAGCGCGACGCCCGCCCCGGCCGCAAGATGGGCCATGTCACCAGGGTCTCGGACGAGCGCGCTTGACCGCCCGGCCTGCGCTCACGCCCCAACTGCACGCGGCCCCGCATTTTCAAGGGTTCGCAGCGTGGACAGCCGAAATGAATTCTGCTATCGGCACCCATCTTCGCGCGGTGGGCTCTGCCCTGTCGCCGGCCCCTATTCTTGGATCAACCCGCTAAGGACGGACGTTTCACGTGCAGGTTCTCGTTCGCGACAACAATGTCGATCAGGCGCTCCGCGCCCTTAAGAAGAAGATGCAGCGCGAGGGCATCTTCCGTGAAATGAAGCTTCGTGGTCACTACGAGAAGCCGTCCGAGAAGCGCGCTCGCGAATCGGCCGAGGCCGTCCGCCGCGCCCGCAAGCTCCAGCGCAAGAAGCTCCAGCGCGAGGGCCTTCTGCCCGCGCCGGTGAAGCCCAAGCGCCCCTGATATCCTTCTGGCGGTCCCCAAAGGCCGCCACGACAGGGCCGATAGCGATTTCGCGCCCGGAGCCCGCTCCGGGCGCGTTGTCTTTTCTACGGCGTTAACCAAGTTTTGGCGGGTTTCGGGCGTTTTCTCCGATAAGGCGCTGTCGGTTGGGGAGCGCGATCAAGCCGCGGCGGCCGAGAGGTTCGTCATCTCCGGGGGCATCGCGGCGAGCGAAGCACGGAACCGATGAGGCAGAGCATGATCCGAGGCAGTAACTGGTTGACCGCAGCCGGCATGGCGCTGGCCCTGGCGGGTTGCGACACCGTCTCCAATCTCAGCTCCCAGCCCGCCGTCGCCGAGCTCGACACGCGCGACAGTGCCGATGCCAGCGTCAATATCGGCTCGCTGAGCGACGTCATCTCGCGCAACCCGAACGATCCGGGCGCCTACAACACCCGCGGCGCAGCCTATGCCCGCGTCGGCCGCTTCTCGGATGCGATCGGGGATTTCACCAAGGCGGTCCAGCTCGATCCCAACCTCGCCTCCGCCTACACGAATCGCGGCCTCGCGCTGCGCCAGAGCGGCCGCGCCGATTCGGCGCTCGCCGATTTCAACCGCGCCACCACCGCCAACCCGAACTATGCGCCCGCCTATATCGCCCGTGCCAACCTGCTGCGCCAGCAGGGCAACAGCCAGCAGGCGCTGGGTGATCTCAACACCGCGATCCGGCTCAATCCCGAATCGGCGGAAGCCTTCCATGCCCGCGGCCTCGTCTACCAGAAGGAAGGCCAGCACCAGCATGCCGTCACCGATTTCGACTCGGTGATCGATCGCAACCCCTACACCGCCCCGCCCTATATCGCGCGCGGCCAGAGCCTGAACGCGCTCGGCAAATATGAATCCGCGCAGGAAGACTTCACCGCCGCGCTCAATGTCGACAACCGCAATGCCGATGCCTGGGCCGGCCGCGGCTTCGCCTTCGAGAAGCTTGGCAAGAAGGCGGAGGCGTCCGAGGCCTATCAGCGCGCGCTCGCCATCGACAGCAACAACGCCCAGGCCCGCGCCGGCTCCTCGCGCCTTGGTGGCGGTGGCGGCGGCTTCTTCCGGAGCTGACGGGGATCGCGCGCCACGTCAGGGACGGGCGCCCGCAATCTCTGCGATGGCGCGGCTCTCCGCTCCGGCGAGCCTCCCCGACGCGACCTCGGCCAGGAAGCGCCGGATCTCCCCGATCGAGCCGTATCGCGGCAGGTCGGAATGCCGTCCCGCCGGAAAGCGCAGGAAGCGCTTGGGCGCGTTCGCGAGCTCATAAAGCTGCTGCCCCTGGATGAAGGGGATGACTTGGTCCCGTTCGCCATGCAGCACCAGCAGCGGCGCCCGGACCCTGCCGATGATCTCATCCGAGCGGAACTGATCCTTCATCACCAGGCTGAGCGGCAGATAGGGATAGAGGCCCTGCGCCACGGACAGCGTCGAGCGATAGGGGGCTTCCAGCACGATTGCCTGGAACGGCACCTCGGCCGCCAGCTTGAGCATCACGCCCGTGCCGAGCGACTCGCCGTAGCCGATCAGCTTTTCAGCCCCGAAACGCGCCGCTGCGGCCCCATAGGCCGCCCGCGCATCCTGCAGCAACCCCTCCTCGCTCGGCATGCCGGTCGAGCCGCCATAGCCGCGATAGCTGACGGCGACGAGCCCCGTGCCATCCTCGGTCAGCCCCCGGAAACGCTCGATCCGTCCGGCCCGCCCAAGGTTGCCGGCATTGCCATGGAAATAAAGCAGGACCGGCTTGCCCGCGCGCGGCGGCACCACCCAGGCGACCAGTCGCTCGCCATCGGCCGTGGCGACGCTGGCCTCCTCGGCAGCGACCAATCCGGCCGTGACGATGTCGGCTCGCACCGGATCGCGCGGAAACACGAGCTCGCGCTGCCGCACGTAGAGCGTGCCGAGCACTGCAAGATAGACCGCAAGGCCCAGCAGCAGCACCAGTTTCAACAGACGCAGGACCATGGGGCGGACGGGTTCCGAAAACGAAAGGGCCGGCGATCAAGCCGGCCCTTTGCAGCAATCCGATGACGGGGCGGTGCCCGCTCAGTGTGCCATCGCCTTGACGATCTCGTCGGTGACCTTCTTGGCGTCGCCGAAAAGCATCATGGTGTTGGGGCGGAAGAACAGTTCGTTCTCGACGCCGGCATAGCCGGCCGCCATGCCGCGCTTGATGAAGAGCACGGTCTTGGCCTTCTCGACGTCGAGGATCGGCATGCCATAGATCGGCGAGGCCTTGTCGGTCTTGGCAGCCGGATTGGTGACGTCGTTAGCGCCGATGACGAAGGCGACGTCGGCCTGGCCGAATTCCGAGTTGATGTCCTCGAGCTCGAAGACCTCGTCATAGGGCACGTTGGCCTCGGCCAGCAGCACGTTCATGTGGCCGGGCATGCGGCCCGCGACCGGGTGGATGGCGTACTTGACCTCGACGCCTTCCTTCTTGAGCAGGTCGGCCATCTCGCGCAGCGTGTGCTGCGCCTGCGCCACCGCCATGCCGTAGCCGGGCACGATGATGACCTTGCCGGCGTTCTTCATGATGTAGGCGGCGTCATCAGGCGAGCCCTGCTTGACCGGGCGGGCCTCGACCGCGCCGCCAGCGCCGGCCGCGGCATCGTCGCCGCCGAAGCCGCCGAGGATGACCGAGATGAAGCTCCGGTTCATCGCCTTGCACATGATATAGGACAGGATCGCGCCCGAAGAGCCGACCAGCGCGCCGGTGATGATCAGCGCCATGTTGCCGAGCGTGAAGCCGATGCCGGCGGCGGCCCAGCCCGAATAGGAGTTGAGCATCGAGACGACGACCGGCATGTCGGCGCCACCGATCGGGATGATCAGCAGGATGCCGAGCACCAGCGAAACCGCGACGATCATCCAGAAGACGGTGTGGCTTTCGCTCTTGATGAAGACCGCGAGCAGCACCAGCAGCGCGATGCCGAGCCCGGCATTGATGCCGTGGCGCTGCGGCAGCATGATCGGCTTGCCGCTCATCCGCCCGTCGAGCTTGAGGAAGGCGATGATCGAGCCGGTGAAGGTCACCGCACCGATGGCGACGCCGAGCGCCATCTCGAACAGGCTGGCGCCCTTGATCGAGCCGACACGGCCGATGCCGAAGGCCTCGGGCGCATAGAGCGCAGCCGCCGCCACCAGCACGGCGGCAAGGCCGACCAGCGAATGGAAGAAGGCGACGAGCTGCGGCATCTGCGTCATCTGCACGCGCTTGGCCATCACGGCGCCGATGCCGCCGCCGATGGCGATGCCGAGGATGACGAGCAGCCAGCCGGAGAAACCGGACGGCGGATAGAACACCACGGTCGTGACGATGGCGATGGCCATGCCGATCATGCCGTAGCGGTTGCCCTGTCGCGAGGTCGTCGGGTGCGACAGGCCGCGCAGGGCCATGATGAAGAGAACGCCGGAGACGATGTAGAGCAGGGCTGAGAGATTCGCGGCCATGGCGATCAGCCCTTCTTCTTGTACATCGCGAGCATCCGCTCGGTGACGAGGAAGCCGCCGAAGATGTTCACCGAGGCGAGGATCAGCGCGAGGAAACCGAAGACCTTCGCCCAGATCGGCCCGTCACCGAGCGCCGGCAGGGTCTCGACCCCGACCGCCAGCAGCGCGCCGACGACGATGACCGAGGAGATCGCGTTGGTAACCGACATCAGCGGCGTGTGCAGGGCCGGCGTCACTGACCAGACGACATAGTAGCCGACGAAGACGGCGAGCACGAAGATCGCGAGGCGGAAGACCGTCGGGTCGACGCCGCCGGTCGCGATGCTGGCCGCGGCCGCAGCCTGGTCGGCATAGCGCTCGGCGAGCTCGGCCGCCTGTCTGGCGAGAGCGGCCGCGTTGCGGGCCTGTTCGAGAGCCTGTTCGGTGGTGGGAGTTGCCATGGTCGGAATTCCTTACGCTCAGGCCTTCGGCGCGAAATTCGGATGGATGACGGCGCCGTCCTTCGTCAGGGCGGTCGCCTTGACCAGCTCGTCGTCCCAGTTCACCGCGAGCTTCTTCTCGGCCTTGTCGATCAGCGTCTCGACGAAGGCGAAGAGGTTCTTGGCGTAGAGCGAGGAAGAGGTCGCCGCGAGACGGCCCGGCACGTTGAGATGGCCGACGATCTTGACGCCGTTATCGGTGATCACGACCTCGCCCGCCTTGGCCAGCTCGCAGTTGCCGCCGCGTTCGACCGCGAGGTCGACGATCACGGAACCGGGCTTCATGCTCTCGACCATCGCCGCCGAGATCAGCTTCGGCGCCGGGCGGCCGGGGATCAGCGCCGTGGTGATGACGATGTCCTGCTTGGCGATGTGGCTGGCGGTGAGTTCCGCCTGCTTCGCCTGGTACTCCTTGGACATCTCCTTGGCGTAGCCACCGGCGGTCTGCGCCTGCTTGAACTCCTCGTCCTCGACGGCGAGGAACTTGGCGCCGAGCGATTCGACCTGTTCCTTGGTGGCCGGACGCACGTCGGTGGCGGTGACGATGGCGCCGAGGCGGCGTGCGGTCGCGATCGCCTGCAGGCCGGCCACGCCGACGCCCATGATGAAGATGCGCGCGGCCGGCACGGTACCTGCCGCCGTCATCATCATCGGCAGCGCCCGGCCGTATTCGGCGGCGCCGTCGATCACCGCGCGATAGCCGGCGAGATTGGCCTGCGAGGACAGCACGTCCATCACCTGCGCGCGGGTGATGCGCGGCATGAACTCCATGGCGAAGGCGGCGACATTGGCCTTGGCCAGCGCCGCGACCTGAGCCTCGTTGCCATAGGGATCCATCGTCGCGACGACGAGCGCACCGGCCGGCAGGCCGGCGATCTCGCTCTCGCCCGGACGGCGCACCTTCAGCACGATGGCGGCGCCCTTCAGCGCCTCCTTGGCCGTTTTGGCGATCGTCGCCCCTGCTGCCTCATATTCCGCATCGAGGATGCCGGAGGCTTTGCCCGCCCCGGTCTCGACCACGACCTCGGCACCGAGGCCCTTGAACTTGCGGACGGTCTCCGGCGTCGCTGCGACGCGGGTTTCCGCCCCTTGCGTTTCGGCTGGGACAGCAATGCGCATGGCGGGGGCAGGCCTTTCCGGCGTTATGGGGAGACGGTCAGAGCAGGAGCAGCGCGAGCAGCATCAGGACGAGCGAGACGAGCGGCGCGCGCCAGGAGATCGAGGGGGCGGCGATACCGATGCCGGTGCCGATGACCGCGAGCAGCGTGCCGATCAGCGCCGTGCCCCAGGCATGCTTGGTGCCGCCGACGGCGAGCGCCGCGACGATCGCGAGCGAGGCGACGGTCGCGACCTCGGCGAAATGCACGAAGCCGGTATAGGTCCGCTCGTGCTCGGGATAGTCCATCGCGGGGGTGTCGGCGTGATGGGCGTGGTCGGCCATGGTCTCGATCCTGAAAAAGACGCAGTCTCTTTAAGCCTGTAGCGCACCCGCGACGCACGGGCAACGCGGCAGCTTGCTGCAACCGTGGAGCACCGCGCGACAACACCGCATGCACCCTTCTTAGCGACGGGATAGAGAAAATTCAATCGATTTAGATAGAACAACCTTCTCTCGTCATACCCATTTTTGAAGCGATTAACGCCAGCATGCTCCGACGAGAGCGCCACCCGGCGGATTCGCCTATGCTTGGATCACTCAAGGGAGGCAGCGGTGAACGATCGGACCAAGCAGGCAGCGAAAGATCACCTGACGGACCTCGACCCTGCCTTGCGCGAGAAGGCGAAGCGCTGGTTCGCCGAGGCACGTGAGCAGACAAAGCGCGATGACGAGGACATCGCCACATGGCGCCGCACGTCCGGCAGCGGTGACGGCGGAAGCGGAGGCTTCGGTGATGACGGCGGCGGCGGTGATTGTGGCGGCGGGGGCGACTGAGCCGCGCAAAGCTACGGCTTCAAGCCCGCCGCGACCAACGCCACCCTCTGCCGCTCGGCGACGCGCTCCATCGAAAACCCTTCGATCTCCGCCTCGAACAGCCGGTGGAAATTCAGCTCGGCATCGAGATGCAGGAAGACGCCGCCGAGCCCGATCGCCGCGCGGTCCATGAAGACGAATTCGCGCGGCACCGTCACCGGCCCGCGAGCCTTCAGCGCCTGATGCACCTGGAACGCCTGCTTGCGGCCATACTCGGCCGGGCTGACACCCTCGGCGATGCGCCTGACCCGGTCTTCCAGCAAAGGCCCGTAGATGAAGCGCGCCCAGATGTTCAGGGTATCGACGAGCTCCTTGGTCAGCCCCTTGAAGCCCCAGGTCTCATAGGCATGGACGACGCGGGCCTCCTCGCCATCGCGCAAGCCCTTGTAGAGATCGACGACGCCGCCGACGAAGCTCTCCGGGAAGATACGAATGCAGCCATAGTCGAGCAGGTTGATACCCTCAGGCTCGCCGTCCTCCGAGAACACCGTGTAGTTCCCGAGATGCGGATCGCCATGGATGACGCCGTGATGGCTGAACGGGCGCCACCACGCCTTGAACATCGCGGTCGAGATCCGGTCGCGGATCACCTGCCCGTCCTGCTTGTGCGAGAGGATCGGGCTTCCCTCCAGCCAATGCATCGTCAGAAGCCGCCGCGTGGACAAGGCCGGCTCCAGCGCCGGCACCCGCACCTCCGGCGTATCCGACAGGATCGCCTGATAGAGCGCGGCGTGCTTCGCCTCGCGGCGGTAGTCGAGTTCCTCGCGGACGCGGGCGCCGATTTCCTTGGCGATCTCGGTCGTATCGATCACCGCGCCCATGCGCCGGTGCACGGCGAACAGCACCTCAAGCTGGGCGATATCGGCTTCCACGGCCGATTCCATGTCGGGATATTGCAGCTTGCAGGCGAGCGCCGCGCCATCGAGCGTTGTCGCGCGATGAACCTGCCCGAGCGAGGCCGCCGCCGCCGGCTTGAGGTCGAACTCGCCGAAACGTTCGCGCCAGTTGGCGCCGAGCTCGGCCATCATCCGCCGCTTGACGAAGGCCGCGCCCATCGGCGGCGCCTGTGATTGCAGCTTCTGCAATTCGGCGGCGTATTCCGGCGGCACGACATCGGGAATGGTGGCGACGAGCTGCGCCACCTTCATGATCGGGCCCTTCAGCCCGCCCAGCGCCTTGGCCAAAGCCTCGGCATTGGTGGCATCGCGCCCCTCGACGCCGAAGAGCCTCGCGCCCGCGATCCGGGCCGCGACCCCGCCGACATTGGCACCGACGCGGGCATAGCGCGCCGCGCGGGCGGAGAATCGGTTGGCTTCGGCGTCGCGTTCGGACATGCGGATCGTGCTTTCGCTGTTCCTGCCCACCTCATGTAGGCGCCGGCAGGCCGCACGCCAATGCGACAAGCCGCGCTAGGCGCGTCCTTGTCATTCCGGGGCTTCGCGCAGCGAAGAACCCGGAACCCACGACTGGGCGAAGCGGCCTGCACAGCACCATACAATGCGTCCCACCCCGTCGTGGGTTCCGGGTTCGTGCCTGCGGCACGCCCCGGAATGACAATCGTATGGCGCTAGGCGCCCTGCCCCGCCAGCAGGCAGATGCGCCGCGCGACCTCATAGGAGGTCTCGAAAGCCGGCAGCGGCAGGAACTCGAAGCGCGAGTGGAAATTATGCGCGCCAGTGAAGAAATTCGGCGTCGGCAGGCCACGCGCCGAGAGCGCCGCCCCGTCCGTACCGCCCCGCATCGGGATCAGCTTCGGCGCGATCTGCAGCTCCCCCAGCGCCGCCATCAGCAGATCCACCGAGCGCCGGTCCTCGCCAAGGCTGTCGGCGATGTTGCCGTAGACATCCGTCACGTCCGAGGTGACGCGCCCGGTCGGGTAGCGCTTCGCGATCTCCGCCGCGACCTCGCCGATCCGCCGCTTGCGCGCCGCGAAGGACGCCCTGTCGAAATCACGGATATTGGCGCGCAGCACCGCCTCGGCCGCATTGGCGACGATCTCGACGAACCAGGTATAGCCCTCGCGCCCCGCAGTGTTCTCTGGCGTCTGCGCCCGGTCGAAGGCGGCCATGTAATCTTGCGCCATCAGGATCGGGTTCACCAGCACGCCCTTCGCCGACATCGGATGGGCGGTGACACCCGTGAAGACGATCTCCGCCATGGCCGCGTTGAAATTCTCCCAGACGACCTCGCCGACCTCGCAGCTATCGATCGTATAGGCGAAATCGCAGTTGAACCGGGCGAGATCGAGCGCCTTGGCACCACGCAGGCCGATCTCCTCGTCCGGCACGAAAGCGACGAGAATGTCGCCATGCTGGTCCTCGGCGCGCAATTCAGCCAGCAGCGTCATGACGATCGCGACGGCCGCCTTGTTGTCGGCGCCGAGCACGCTGGTGCCGTCGCTGAAGACGATCTCGTTGCCCTTGTAGGGGATGATCTCCGGATGCTCGGCGACGCGCAGCCATATGTCCTTCTCCGCGTTGAGGCAGAGATCCTCGCCTTCGAAGCGCAGCACCTGCGCCTTGACCACCGGCGACAGGCCGACATCGACCGTATCGACATGGGCGATGAAGCCGATGCGCGGCGCGCCTGGCTTGGTGCCGCGCTTCAGCGCCGTCACCGTGGCATGGTCGTCGATGACGACATTCTCGAGCCCGAGCGCCCGCAGCTCCTCCGCGAGCAGCTCAGCCAGAACCTGCTGGCCCGGCGTGCTCGGCAGGCTCGTCGCCTTCATGTCGCTCTGGCTCTCGATCGCGACATAGCGCAGGAACCGTTCGAGCAATTTATCGCGCACGCTCACTATGCCTCTCCCTTGGCCTGTCGCGACAGCCAGCCGCGCACCTCGGCCGCGCTGGCAGGCCGTCCGCCCGCAGCCTCGACCAGGCGGACGGTGTCCGCGATCAATTCACGATTCGTCTTGTCGCAGCCGAAGGGCGCGTCCTCCAGCCCGCCGCGGACATGGACGCCCCGCGCCACCGCCGGGCCGATGAGATCGGATAGATCGACACCGAGCCCGGCGATCATCACCGGCGCCTCAGGCGCGTCCTCTGCCAGCAGCCTGAGATGCGCCTCCAGCGCCCATTCGCGCGGCGGAAAGCCCCAAGCGAAGGCATCCGAGAACATCAACCGATAGATCGGCATCGGCATGCCCGGATACGCCTTGGCCAAGGCCGCGCCGAGCCGTGTGAAGCCGGGCTCGTAGATCGCATAGCTCGGATGGACCTTGTGGCGCTCCGCCACCTCCATCCCCTCGCGGATATGCTCACCTGGGTTCTGGTAGATGAAGCCGGCCTCGCCTTGCGGAATACCGGCGAAGGTCGTCCAGTTACAGGAACCAGGATCGAGCACGCCCCATTCGGCGAGCCCGCGCTTCGCCAGCTCTTCAAGATGGGTGTAGCGGCCGGACCCGATCATGTCGCCGGCATAGCCTGAACCCAGAATCGGGATCGTCGGATAGACGATCGCATCGACCTTGGCCCGGATGCCCTCGATCGCCTGCGCATAGAGTTCCCAGTCGTCGCGCTGCCGACCGGTGGCCATGTCGTAGACATGCAGATGCACGATCGCCGCACCCGCCTCGACGGCGGCGATGCCATCCGCAACGATATCGGGAATGCTGATGGGAATGCCGGGCTGGCGCTCCTTGCCCCAGGGGCCGTTGATCGCGGCCTCGACCCAGATCGGCTTGGTCACGGCATTTCCTCTCGTCCCGCAATTTTGCGCAAACCGTAAGCTGCTCCGCTCGGGCTTGTCAGCCCACAGGTCGGCTGGGCAGGATCGGCGCAAACGCATGCGAAGACCGGAGCCGATCATGCTCGAACGCCGCGCGACCTATCGTGAAACGCTGGACGCCTTCGCCTGGCGCATCCCGGAGCGCTTCAACATCGGCACCGCCTGCTCGGATGCCCATGCCGACGGCACCAGCAAACCGGCGCTGATCTTCGAGGAGGACGGCGGCAAGGTCGCGACGCTCTCCTTCGATGACCTCGCACGCGCCTCAAACCGCTTCGCCAACCTCCTCGCCCATCACGGCGTCGGCCCGGGCGAGCGCATCGGCATCCTGCTGCCGCAATCGCCGCAGACCGCGATCACCCATCTCGGCGCCTACAAGCTCGGTGCCATCGCGCTGCCCCTCTTCATCCTGTTCGGCCCCGAGGCGCTGGAGCACCGCCTCGGCCATAGCGGCGCCAGCGTGCTCGTGACCGACGCCGAGAACATCGGCAAGGTCGAGGCGATCCGCGACGCCCTGCCGAACCTGCGAAAGATCTTCGTCGTCGGCGGTGCCGGCCATCTCGATTTCGAGGCGGAGATGGCGAAGGCCTCCGACCGCTTCACCGCCGCCGACACGCGGGCCGATGATCCCGCCGTGATCATCTACACCTCCGGCACCACGGGTAAGCCGAAGGGCGCCTTGCATGCCCATCGCGTCCTGCTCGGCCATCTGCCCGGCGTGCAGATGCCGCAGGAATTCTTCCCGCAGGCGAACGACCTGTTCTGGACCCCGGCCGACTGGGCCTGGATCGGCGGCCTGCTCGATGTCCTGCTGCCCAGCCTCTATTGCGGCGTGCCGGTTCTCGCCTCCCGCGCCCGCAAATTCGATCCCGAAGCCGCCTTCGTGCTGATGGCACGGCACAAGGTCCGCAACGCCTTCCTGCCGCCGACGGCGCTCAAGCTGATGCGGCAGGTCGTCAATCCCAGGCGCTTCGGCTACGCGATGCGCTCGATCGGCACGGGCGGCGAGACGCTCGGCGCCGACATGCTCGACTGGAGCCGTGAGACCTTCGGCTTCCCGGTCAACGAGTTCTACGGCCAGACCGAGGCGAACCTGCTCGTCTCCAACTGTGCGAGCCTCTACCCGGTGAAGCCGGGATCGATGGGCCGCGCCGTGCCTGGCCACCGCGTCGCGGTGATCTCGCCCGAGGGCCGCGAGCTGCCTGATGGCGAGCAAGGGCTGATCGCGGTCGCACGACCCGATCCGGTGATGATGCTGGAATACTGGAAGCAGCCCGAGGCCACGGCGGCGAAATTCATCGGCGACTGGCTCGTCACCGGCGATAGCGGCGCACGCGACGATGACGGCTATTTCTGGTTCCAGGGCCGCGACGACGACATCATCTCCTCGGGCTCTTATCGCATCGGGCCGGGGGATATCGAGGACTGCATCATCCGCCATCCGGCCGTGCTGATGGTCGCGGTCGTCGGCGTGCCCGATCCCGTCCGCACCGAGATCGTCAAGGCTTTCGTATTGCCGAAACCCAATGTGACGCCGACTGCTGAACTGGCGACCGAAATCCAGGCCTTCGTGCGCGACCGTCTGGCGGCCTACCAGTACCCGCGCGAGGTCGAGTTCGTGACGGAGCTGCCGCTGACCGCGACCGGCAAGATCATACGCAAGGATCTGCGCAACCGGGAGATCGCGAGGCAGAAGGGAAACTGAATTCAACCTCCCGGTCATCCCGGGCGGAACGAAGCGTAGACCTGGGATCCATGCCTGAACCTATTCCGGATGGGCTCCGGCATGGATCCCGGATCTGCGCGGCTGAAGCCGCTTGTCCGGGATGACTGCGCCCTTTTGGTTTAATGCGGCGCCGCGTCAGCGCGCCTCCAGCACCAGTTCGAAGGTCATGAGCACCGGGTTGTCGCCGCGCTTCAACCGCCCGCTCGCCAGCGCGCCGCTGTAGTCGACCAAGGCGACATCGATCGTCGCCTCAAAGTCGCCGGCACCGGCCTCGACCCGCCCTTGCGTGATCGCGACCTCCGTCGCGAAATTCTCGACCACGCCGCCATCGACGAACCGCGCCCCGATGGTCGAGCCGACGCCGCCATGGATCACCGCTTCGCGGATGCCATGCTCGGCGCAGAACGCTTCCAGCGCCCCGCAGAAATCGACATTAGGCTTCACGCGAAGCGCGAAGAACCGCCCTGCCCCGGCGCCACCCGACGCCGCCGTCACCGGCCCGAACAGCTTGAAATGCGTCTCGCTGTCCGGTTCGGCCGCGAACACCGCACCATCGAGCCCGACTGCCTGCAGCGTGATCGTCTCCGCGACGGTCGTCTCATCCGGCAGGATATGGCCGCCGCTGCGCTTGCCATCGCCCTCCACCCACAGCGCATGGGCATGGAAGAACGGTTCCCCGTCGCGCTGGCCGAAGGTCATCGCGCCGACTTCGATGCGCGCCCCGCCCTCGGGCCGGAAGGTCTCGCTGTAGAAGGCGGCATGCTCAGGCGTCTTCGACAAGGCCGGCATCACATAGGCAAAGGGCGCGAGCCTGAGCCCGTCGAGCTTCACCACGCCGGAGACGAAATCCTCGGCCGCAAAACCGCTCCTCACCGCTTCCAGCAGTGGCACACCGGCCGGCAGCGTCAGCGAAAACGCGCGCCCGCCGCACTCCACCCATTGGATGCGCTCGGGCGTGCCGGTGCCGGGCTGCTGGATGCACCTCACGACGCCTTCCCCTTCAGGAAATCGAGCTCGCCACGCTTCTCCAGCTCGTCCTTGACGAGGCGCTTCGGCACCTTGCCATAGCCGGATTTCGGCAGGGCATCCCAGAACAGGAAGCGCTTGGGCATCTTGTAGCGAGCGATCTTGGGGCCGAGGAAATCGGCGATCTCGGCTTCCGTCGCGTTCTGGCCCGGCCGGTTGACGCAGACCGCGATGCCGATCTCGCCCCAGACCGGATCGGGCACGCCGAGCACCGCGACCTCGGCGATCGCCGGATGAGTCAGGATCTTCTCCTCGATCTCGCGCGGATAGATGTTCGAGCCGCCGGAGATGTACATGTCAGAGGCCCGGCCGGTGATGTAGACGAAACCCTGCGCGTCCATATGGCCGAGGTCGCCGGTGCGGAACCAGCCGTTGCGGAAGGATTTCGCATTGGCTTCCGGGTTGTCGTAATAGCCGGCGAAGACAGCCGGCCCGATCACGCAGATCTCGCCCTGAACGCCCGGTTCGACCTCCTTGCCGTCCTCGTCCTGGATCTGCACCTGCATGCCCGTGCGCTCGAAGCCGCAGGTGCCGATGCGCGCGTTCGGCCCGTCCTCGGCCTCGTGCAGGGCCGGCGGCAGCACGGTGATATTGCCGGTCACCTCGCCCAGCCCGAAATACTGGACGATCACCTTGCCGAGCTTTGTCAGCGCCGCCTTCTGGTCCTCGCGATACATCGGCGCGCCCGCATAGATGATGTAGCGCAGGCTGGAGTGATCGTGCTGGTCGGCGGCGGGATGCTCGACCAGCATCTTCAGAATCGTCGGCACGGTGAAGATGTTGCTGACGCGGTGCTTCGCGATCAGGCGGTAGGCCTCGTCGATATCGAAGCGCTCGGTTGGCAGCAGGATCGAGGTCGCGCCCCGCGCCGAGATCATGAGCTGATGCACGCCCGCGCCATGCGAGAGCGGCGCCACCACCAGCGAAGCGTCCTTCTCCGTCGAGCCGGGTACGAGGTCGCAAAGATGGTTGGTGATGACGAAACCCATCTGGCCGTGGGTCAGCACCGCGGCCTTCGAGCGCCCGGTCGTGCCGGAGGTGAAGAAGAACCAGCAGGGATCGTCATGCTCGACTGCCGCGTTCTCGACCTTTTCGCCACGATGGCGCGCGATCACTGCGCCGACTTCGTCCTCGCCGAACGCGCCTGAGCCGATCCGCCAGATGAAATCCGGCGCCGGGCTCGCAGCCGCGACCGCCGCCGCATGCTCCGGGAAATCGCCATGGCACAGGAAGCCCTTCGCGCCCGAGGCCGTCGCGAGATAGGCGACCTCGTCCGGCAGCAGGCGGAAATTGGTGGGCACCCAGACGGCGCCGAGCCGGAAGGTCGCGAACATCGAGACGAACATCGCGTCGCAGTTCTTGGAATGGACGAGCAGCCGATCGCCCTTGCCGATGCCGCGCGCCTTCAAACCTGCGGCCAGCGCCGAAACCTGTGCATCGATCTCGGCCCAGTCGAGCGCCTTCTCGCCCCAGATGAAGGCGGGATGCGCGGGCAAGCGTCGCGCATTCTGCGTCGCTATATGGGCGAGGTTCATCACGCGCCGGGTCATCGGCACGACGCCCCCGGCCGGGGTTGTGGTTGCAGAGCTCATTTTGCGGCTCTCCCTGTCTCGATAGGTCGCGGGGCGGCAGGCACGGTCGGCCGCGCAGCCCCTTTTGATACGAACATCTGCTTGAGCAGCGCTTCCAACCGCTCGGCCTCGCGAGCCAATGGCACCGCAACCTCCGCCTGCCGGGCGGTCGTCATCCGGCTGTCGATCGCGGCGATCGACAGGGCACCCGCCACCCGCCCGTCCGGATAGCGGAAGGCGCGGCCGATGCCCCATGAGCTGGCCACGAGCCGGCCGGGATTGAGCGAAAAGCCCCGCTCGCGCGTCGCTGCGATATCGGTCCGCAAAGCCTCCGGCGCGAAACCCGGATAGCGCGCCAGCAATGCAACCTCGTTGGCTGCGATCACCCGGTCCACATCGTCGTCCGGCAGTGCCGCCAGCATGGCGAGCGAGCCGGCGCCGACGCCGAGCGGATGCTGGTCGCCGGCCTGCAAGGCATGAGTGCGAACCGGATAGGTCCCCTCCTCCCGATGCAGGCAGATCGCATAGTTCTCGCGCCGAACGGTCAGGAAGCTCGTGTCCTGCGTCTCCGCCGAGAGCCGTCGCAGGCCGTCCATCGCGATCTCCAGCAGGCCGTGGCGACGCGCCGCCAGCACGCCGAGCACGAAGGCCTCTTCACCGAGGCAATAGCGCCGCGTCAGCGGCTCCTGCTCGACGAGCCCCGCCCGCATCAACGCCAGCAGCAGACGCCGCGTCGTCGGCTTGTTGAGGCCGCTGCCGGAGACGATCTCGCCAAGCGGCATGCCTTCGGCCGGCTCACGCCCGATCAGCGAGAGCAGCCCCAGAGCGCGGTCGACGCTCTGCGAGCCGGACAACCCGGCCTCGGCCATGGAATTCTGCGGCAAGCGCGCCTCCAGATGGTCCATGATATGGACCTTATTCTTATCTCCCAACCGTAGATGGGCGCTTTGCGGATTGCAATGCCGTCTCCCTCGTGTAATCTGCGGCCTGTCCCGCTGCCCGGCTATTCACAGTGTGGACCGCAATCGACGCCGACGACATCACAAGATCGGCGCGAAGGGAGGAACGGAACGATGGCCTTCGACGCATCCCTCATGACGGGCGTGCTGCGCCCGGCGACCGGCATCTGAGGCCGCCGCATGGTCGATGTCGTCGATACGCTGCATATCCCCGAGAACCTGAGCGAGAACGAGGGCGCGCGCCCCGGCTCCGCCATCATGCGCCCGGTCGAGATCGTCGCTGCGGCCCTGGTCGCCCTCATCATCGGCGTGCTGCTGCTCGGCGTCGTCTCGCGCTACGTTTTCTCGCTGCCTTTCGTCTGGGTAGATGAAGTCGCCTCGATTTGCTTCATCTGGCTCGCCATGCTCGGCGCCGCCATCGCCGTCGATCGCAACGAGCATCTGCGCCTGACGCTCTTCGTCGGCATGATGCCTCCGCGCCTGCGCGAATTCGTCGAGACGCTGGCATTGCTGGCCGTTGCCGCCTTCCTGGCGGCGATGGTCTACCCGGCCATCGATTACGCGGTGGAAGAGAGCTACGTCACCTCGGCGGCACTCAACATTCCCGTCAGCTGGCGGGTCTCGGCGATTGCCGTCGGCATCGTGCTGATGCTGCTCCTGACGATCCGCTATGCCTTCAAGACCGGGCGCTTCGCGGACATCGCGGCTTCCGCGCTGATCATCGGCGGGCTCGGCCTCGCCTTCTGGCTGCTGGGGCCGACGCTCAAGACCCTCGGCTACTACAACATCCTGATCTTCCTGGTCTGCGTCGTCGCCGCCTGCCTCGTCGCGGGTGTCCCGATCGCCTTCTGCTTCGGGCTCGGCACGCTCGCCTTCCTCGCCTTCTCGACCAATGTCCCGATGATCGTGATGATCGGGCGCATGGACGAGGGCATGTCGAGCCTCATCCTGCTCTCGGTGCCGATCTTCGTGCTGCTCGGCTGCATCCTCGACGCCACCGGCATGGGCAAGGCGATCGTCGACTTCCTGGCGAGCCTGCTCGGCCATGTCCGCGCCGGCATGTCCTATGTCCTGCTCGGCTCGCTCTATCTCGTCTCAGGGATCTCGGGCTCCAAGGTCTCGGACATGGCGACGGTGGCGCCCGCGCTCTTCCCGGAGATGAAGCGGCGCGGCTACAAGCCCAAGGACCTGATCGCGCTGCTCTCGACCGGCGCCGCGATGGCTGACACGGTGCCGCCCTCGATCGTCCTGATCGTGCTCGGGTCCGTCGCCGGCGTTTCGATCGCAGGTCTGTTCAACGCGGGCTTCGTCATCGCCGGCGTGCTTTTGATAGCGCTCGCCGGCCTCGCCCGCTGGAAGGCGGCGGCAGAGGACATGAAAGGCGTGCGCCGCGCCCCGCTTGCGGTGATCGGCAAGGTGGCGCTCGTCGCCGCGCCCGCCCTCGTCCTGCCCTTCATCATCCGCGCCGCGGTCGGCGGCGGCGTCGCGACCGCGACCGAGGTCTCGACCATCGCCGTGCTCTATGCGCTGGTCATCGGCATCGTGCTCTATGGCGGCATCAGCCCGCGCAAGTTCTACCAGATGCTGGTCGAGACGGCGGCGCTTTCGGGTGCGATCCTCGTCATCCTCGGCACGGCGCTCGCCATGGCCTGGGCGCTGACCCAGACCGGCTTCGCCCGCGATCTCGCCGTTTTCATGGCGAACTTGCCTGGCGGCTGGCTCTCCTTCATGGCGGTCACCATCGTCGTCTTCATGATCCTCGGCTGCGTGCTGGAGGGCCTGCCGGCGATCGTGCTGATGGCGCCGCTGATGTTCCCGATCGCCAAGAATCTCGGCATCAACGACGTCCACTATTCGATGGTCGTGGTCACCGCGATGAATATCGGCCTGATGGCGCCGCCGATCGGCATCGGCTTCTACATCGCCTGCAAGATCGGCAACGTCTCGCCGGACGAGGCGATGGGCGCGATCTGGCCCTATCTCATCGCCCTGATCGTCGGCCTCATCGTCATCGCCCTTGTGCCCGGTCTCTCGACCTGGGTGCTGTGAAGCTCACAACAAGAAACCAGACAATCCCCGAGGAGAAACGCTCATGACCATCTCGCGCCGTACACTGCTCCAGGCCTCGGCCGCCGCCTCCGCAATCGGCACCTTCCATATCGGCCGCGCCAATGCCCAGGCCGCCGAGTTCACCTATAAATACGCCAACAACCTGCCCGTCGCGCACCCGATGAACGCCCGCGCCAACGAGGCGGTGGCGAAGATCAAGCAGGAGACCAACGGCCGGGTCGACATCCAGATCTTCCCGAATAACCAGCTCGGCTCCGACACCGACATGCTGAGCCAGGTCCGCTCGGGCGGCGTCGAGTTCTTCACGCTCTCGCCGCTGATCCTGTCGACGCTCGTCGCCAACGCCTCGCTCTCCGGCATCGGCTTCGCCTTCCCGAACTACGATGCCGTCTGGAAGGCGATGGACGGCGAGCTCGGCGCCTATGTCCGCGGCCAGATCAACAAGGCCAATCTCGTCGTCATGGACAAGATCTGGGATAACGGTTTCCGCCAGATCACCTCGTCGAAGGGCCCTGTCAACACGCCCGACGACCTCAAGGGCTTCAAGATCCGCGTGCCGGTCTCGCCGCTCTGGACCTCGATGTTCACCGCCTTCCAGTCGGCCCCGGCCTCGATCAACTTCGCCGAGGTCTATACCGCGCTGCAGACCAAGGTCGTCGACGGCCAGGAGAACCCGCTCGCGATCATCGCGACCGCCAAGCTCTTCGAGGTGCAGAAGTACCTCTCTCTGACCAACCATATGTGGGACGGCTTCTGGTTCCTGGCCAACCGCCGCGCCTGGGAGCGTCTGCCGGAAGACCTACGCGCCATCGTCGCCAAGAACATCAACGCCGCAGCCCTGTTGGAGCGCGCGGATGTCGCCAAGCTCAATGCCGGCCTGCAGGGCGAGCTCGTCTCGAAGGGCATGGTCGTCAACGAGACCAAGGCCGACGCCTTCCGCGACATGCTGCGCAAGGCCGGCTTCTACGCCGAGTGGAAGAAGAAGTACGGCGACGAGGCCTGGGCGATCCTGGAGAAGGCCGTCGGCAGCTCGCTGAGCTGATCCTCGCCAACCATACGCGCGGGTCATCCCGGGCGTAGCGAAGCGCAGACCCGGGATCCATACCGGAACAGTTCAGGCATGGATCCCGGATCGGCGCGGCTTCGCCGCTTGTCCGGGATGACTCGCTGATATTTCTGACATCGAGAGACCGATCACCATGGCCGACCGGCTGAAGGGCAAGATCGCCATCGTCTTCGGCGCCGGCTCCTCCGGCCCCGGCTGGGGCAATGGCAAGGCCGCGGCCGTCGCCTTTGCCCGCGAGGGTGCCGGCGTCGCCTGCATCGACCTCAACCGCGATGCTGCCGAAGAGACTGCCGCAATCATTGCGGGTGAAGGCGGGAACGCGCTGGCACTCCCCGCTAATGTCACGGACCTCGCCTCGGTCGAGGCTTGCGTCTCGGAAGCCGCCCGGCATTTCGGTCGCATCGACATCCTCCACAACAATGTCGGCGTCACCCATATGGGCGGCCCGGTCGAGCTTTCCGAGGAGCAGTTCAATGCCTCGCTCCAGCTCAATCTCGGCTCGGTCTATCGCTGCGCCAAGGCGGTCATCCCGGAGATGCTGAAAGGCGGCGGCGGCGCCATCGTCAACATTTCCTCGCTCGCCGCCATCCGCTGGACCGGCTATCCCTACTTCGCCTACTACGCCACCAAGGCAGCGGTGAACCAGGCGACGGTCGCGCTCGCGATGCAGTATGCGAGGCAGGGTATCCGCGCGAACTGCATCATGCCCGGCCTGATCGACACGCCGTTGATCTATCGGCAGATCTCCTCGCAATACGCCTCGGTCGAAGAGATGGTCGCCGCCCGCGACGCACAGGTGCCGATGGGCAAGATGGGCACCGCCTGGGACATCGCCAACGCGGCCGTTTTCCTCGCCTCCGACGAGGCGAAGTTCATCACAGGCGTCTGCCTGCCGGTCGATGGCGGCCAGAGCTGCTCGGCCGCGCCACTGGGCTAGCCCAGCATCGAGCGTTCATTCCTTCCATGGAACGCTTGCTCCATTTCCGCTTCGCTGCCAGAACTGTCCGCAAGAGGGACGGCAACGGGAATCCTTGAATGAGCGAAACCGCCGTTGCGGAGCTGCCGCGCGATTTCGACGAGTTGCGCGCATCGATCCTCGCCCAGCGCGAGAGCCTGCCCAAGCGTATCGCCCAGATCGCGGCCTATGCTCTCGACAACCCTGACGAGATCGCTTTCGGCACCGCGGCCAGCATCGCGGTCTCGGCCGGCGTCCAGCCGTCCACGCTGATCCGCTTCGCCCAGCATCTCGGCTTCGACGGCTTCACCAGCCTGCAGGGCGTCTTCCGTGAACGCCTGCGCGAGCGCAATTCCAGCTATGAGGAACGCCTCAACACGCTGCGCGTCGGTGACGGCACCGCGGCTGGCAACCACCACATCCTCGACGGCTTCCTGACCGCCTCGCGCAAGTCGCTGGATGTGATGAGCCGCACCCTCGACGAGGCGACGCTCGACCGCGCGATCGATGTGCTCGCCCGCGCCGAGACGATCTATATCCTCGCCCGGCGCCGCTCCTATCCCGTGGCGAGCTATCTCGCCTATGCGCTCGGCAAGCTCGAGGTCCGCAACCAGATGATCGAATCCGCCGCCGGGCTCGATCCCGAGATGATCTCCTTCGCTACCCCGAGGGACGCCGCGATCATCATCAGCTTTTCGCCCTATGCGCCTGCCACCATCGAAGACGCGCACGGCCTCGCCGAACGCGGCGTGCCGCTGGTTGCCATCACCGACAGCGCCTTTTCGCCGCTGGCCAGCTTTGCGAAACTCTGGTTCGAGGTCGCCGAGGCCGATTTCGGCGGCTTCCGTACGCTGGCCTCGACCATGGCCCTGTCGATGGCGCTCGCCGTCGGCGTCGGCGAGGCACGCCGGGGCGGGCGCGGCAAAAGCAGGCGTGGCGGAGCCATCTAAAGCTTTAGGAACAGACATTCCGCATTGACGAAATACTGGAATTATTATTTCATTCCCGCCACCGGAGCCGCTCGGCTTCGATGACCATCGCTGCCGGGAGGAAGACATGGCGGGACCGCTCGGCGGATCGGCGCAGGCGCTCGACGTCATCACCATCGGCCGCGCCTCGGTCGATCTCTACGGCCAGCAGATCGGCTCGCGGCTGGAGGATGTCACCTCCTTCGCCAAATCGGTCGGCGGTTGCCCGGCCAATATCGCGATCGGCACCGCCCGGCTCGGCCTGCGCTCGGCTCTACTCACCCGCGTCGGCAACGAGCAGTTCGGCCGCTTCCTGCGCGAACAGCTCGCCCGCGAAGGCGTCAATCTCGACGGCCTCAAGACCGATCCCGAGCGCCTGACCGCACTCGCCATCCTCTCGGTCGAGAGCGACAAGTCCTTCCCGCTGCTGTTCTACCGCGAGAACTGCGCCGACATGGCGCTTGAAGAAGGCGATATCGACCCCGCCTTCATCGCCACGGCCCGCGCCGTCGTCGTCACCGGCACACATTTCGCCCGGCCCGGCCCGGAGTCCGCCCAGCGCAAGGCGATGAAGCTGATGCGCGAGAACGGCGGCAAGGTCGTGCTCGACATCGACTACCGCCCGAATCTCTGGGGCCTCGCCGGTCACGATGCCGGTGACAACCGCTACATCGCCTCGCAGGCCGTCTCCGAGCGGATGAAGACGGTCCTGCCCGGCTGCGATCTCATCATCGGCACCGAGGAAGAGGTGCTGATCGCCTCGGGCGAGAGCGAATTGCTGCCGGCCCTGAAGACGATCCGCTCGCTGACGCCGGCCACGATCGTGCTGAAGCGCGGTCCGATGGGCTGTATCGTCTATGAGGGCGCGATCCCCGACGACCTCGAGGACGGCATCGTCGGCAAGGGCTTCCCGATCGAGGTCTACAATGTGCTTGGCGCCGGCGACGCCTTCATGTCCGGCTTCCTGCGCGGCTGGCTCGGCGGCGAAAGCCTCGCCACGGCCGCCACCTGGGCCAATGCCTGCGGCGCCTTCGCCGTCTCGCGCCTGCTCTGCTCGCCGGAAAGCCCGACCTTCGAGGAGCTGCAATATTTCCTCAGGAACGGCAGCCCGCACCGCGCCCTGCGCAAGGACGCGGACATCAACCACATCCATTGGGCGACGACGCGCCGCCGCGACATCCCTTCGCTGATGGCGCTCGCCTGCGATCATCGCTCGCAGCTGGAAGACCTCGCCGCGAAGCTCGGCGCCGAGCCCGCCCGCATCCGCGACTTCAAGGTGCTGGCGGTCAAGGCCGCCGCCCGCGTCGCCGATGGCCGCCCCGGCTACGGCATGCTGCTCGACGAGAAGCATGGCCGCGAGGCGATGTTCGAATTCGCCCGCCATCCCTTCGCCTGGCTCGGCCGCCCGGTCGAACTGCCGGGCTCGCGCCCGCTGCGCTTCGAGACGAGCCAGGACATCGGCTCGCTCCTGCCGGAATGGCCGGTCGATCACTGCATCAAGGCGCTCTGCTTCTATCACCCCGACGATCCCGAGGAGCTGAAGCGCGAGCAGCAGGAGAAGCTGCGCGGTCTGTTCGAGGCCGCGCGCAAGGTCGGCCGCGAACTGCTGATCGAGATCATCGCCAGCAAGAACGGCACGCTCGGCCCCGATACGATCTCCCGCGCGCTCGAAGAGATCTACGCGCTCGGCATCAAGCCCGACTGGTGGAAGCTGGAGCCGCAATCCTCCCCCGCCGCCTGGGCTGCGATCGAGAAGACCATCGCGAAGCACGACCCCTGGTGCCGCGGCGTGCTGCTGCTCGGCCTCGATGCGCCGGCCGAGGAGCTGGAGGCCGGCTTCGCCGCCACGGCCTCGGCCCCCATCGTCAAGGGCTTTGCCGTCGGCCGCACCATCTTCATGAGCGCGGCCGAGGGCTGGCTTTCCGGCAAGCTCGACGACGAGGCCGCGATCGCCGACATGGCCAAGCGCTTCGAAGCGCTGACCGGCCTCTGGCTTGCCACGCGCGGCCGGAAAGCGGCGTAGATCGTGTCCGGCCGGAAACCACCTTTGTCATTCCGGGGCGCGCCGCAGGCGCGAACCCGGAACCCACGACCGGGTGAGACATCCCATGTCCGGTTGCAGGCAGCTCACCCGGTCGTGGGTTCCGGGTTCTTCGCTCCGCGAAGCCCCGGAATGACAAGCGTCTCGCTTCGCTCGCCCGGGATGACATCGTCACTTGTTGCAAAGAGTCGGAAGCTGCGATGACTGCCACCGTCCGCCTCACCATGGCGCAGGCGCTGACGCGCTATCTCAGCCGCCAGATGACCGAGATCGACGGGCAGCGCCTGCCGATCTTCGGCGGCGTCTGGGCGATCTTCGGCCATGGCAATGTCGCCGGCCTCGGCGAGGCGCTCTGGCACGAGCGCGAGCACCTGCCGACCTTCCGCGCCCATAACGAGCAGGCGATGGCCCATGCGGCAATCGCCTATGCCAAGGCGAACATGCGCCGCCGCTTCATGGCCGCTACGACCTCGATCGGCCCCGGCGCGACCAACCTTGTCACCGCCGCGGCGCTCGCCCATGTCAACCGCCTGCCGGTGCTGCTGCTGCCGGGCGATGTCTTCGCCAACCGCATCCCGGACCCGGTCCTCCAGCAGGTCGAGGATTTCGGCGACGGGACCGTCTCAGCCAACGACTGCTTCAAGCCCGTCTCACGCTATTTCGACCGCATCACCCGGCCCGAGCAGATCATCCCGGCGCTGACCCGCGCCATGCAGGTGCTGACTGACCCGGCCGAATGCGGCCCGGTCACGCTCGCGCTCTGCCAGGACATGCAGGCCGAGGCCTATGACTATCCCGAGAGCTTCTTCACCGAGCGCCTCTGGACGCCGCGCCGTCCCCGCTCCGACCGCGGTGAGCTGAAGGCCGCGGCCGAGGCAATCAAGGCAGCGAAGAAGCCTCTGATCGTCGCCGGTGGCGGCGTGCTCTATTCCGGTGCCAGCGACGAGCTCGCCCGCTTCTCGGCGGAAACCGGCATTCCCGTCTGCGAGACGCAAGGTGGCAAGTCCGCCCTGCCCGACGACAACGCGCTCAACATGGCCGCCGTGGGTGTCACCGGCACGGAGGCTGCTAACCGCCTCGCCGCCGAGGCCGACCTCGTTCTCGCCGTCGGCACGCGCCTGCAGGATTTCACCACCGGCTCCTGGGCGCTGTTCGGCGCCGCCCAGAAGACGATCATCGGCCTCAACGTTCAGTCCTTCGATGCCGGCAAGCACCGCGCTCTGCCGGTGGTCGCCGACGCTCGCGAGGGTCTGGCCGAGCTGGCCGAGGCTGTCAGTGGCTGGAAGACTCCCGAGAGCTGGACCAGCAATGCCAAGGCCGGCAAGGCCGAATGGCTGAAGGAAGCCGGCAAGGCGACCGCCGCCAGCAATGCCGCTCTGCCCTCGGATGCGCAGGTCATCGGCGCGGTCCAGCGCACGCTGGGTTCCGACGTCATCCTGCTCCATGCGGCGGGCGGCCTGCCCGGCGAATTGCACAAGCTCTGGCAAGCCGGCGCACCAGGCTCCTACCACGCCGAATACGGTTTCTCCTGCATGGGCTACGAGATCGCCGGCGGGCTCGGCGCCAAGATGGCCCAGCCCGACAAGGAGGTCGTCGTCATGGTCGGCGACGGCTCCTACCTGATGCTCAATTCCGAGATCGCGACCTCGGTGATGCTCGGCCTGAAGCTCACCATCGTCCTGCTCGACAATCGCGGCTTCGGCTGCATCAACCGCCTGCAGATGGCCACCGGCAGCCAGAGCTTCAACAACCTGCTCAAGGACACCCGGCACGAGACCCTGCCCGAGATCGACTTCGTCCAGCATGCCGCCAGCATGGGCGCGATCGCCACGAAGGCAGCCTCGATCGCCGAGTTCGAAACCGCGTTGGCGCAGGCCAAGACCAATACCCGCACGACCGTCGTCGTCATCGACACCGACCCGCTGATCTCCACCGGAGCTGGCGGTGCCTGGTGGGATGTCGCGGTGCCCGAAGTGAGCCAGCGCGAGCAGGTCCGCACGGCGCGGGCGAATTACGACGAACGACGCAAGCAGCAGCGCGTCGGTGAGTAACTTCCACCTAACCGCAAAACACGCGGGGAACCCCTCTCCTGTAAGGAGAGGGGCAGGGGTGAGGTGTCGGCCCCTGGACCAGCTTGCCTCGACTTCACCGCAGCAGCGGTCAGGTCGCAGCCAAAGCGTCCAACGGCCTACCCCTCACCCCTGCCCTCTCCCTATGGGAGAGGGTTCCCCGTGCCCTTTTCAGCGGCCGGCATCCAAAATTGAAGCGACTGGGAACTGACACATGATCCGCATCGGCGCGAACCCCATCGGCTGGTCGAATGACGACATGCTGGAGATCGGCGGCGACATCCCGCTCGAAACCTGCCTGAAGGAGGCCCGTGAGGCCGGCTTCACCGGCATGGAGCTCGGCAACAAGTTTCCGCGCGAAGCCGGCAAGCTGAAGCCGATCCTCGACGCCCACGGCCATGCCCTGGTGTCCGGCTGGTACTCGACCGAATTGCTCGTCCGCGATGTCGCGGCCGAGATGATCGCCGTGAAGGCCCATGCGACGCTGCTGCGCGACATGGGCTGCTCGGTGCTGATCGCAGCCGAGACCTCGAACGCGATCCATTCCGACATCGCCAAGCCGCTCTCGGCCCGCCCCGTACTGCCGAAGAACCGCTGGGACGATTTCGGCGCGCGCTACACCAGTTTCGCGGAAGCCGTGAAGGCCGAGTACGGCCTCCAGCTCGTCTATCACCATCACATGGGCACGGTCGTGCAGACCGAAGCCGAGATCGACCGGTTCATGGGCGTCACCAGCCCGGCCGTTGGCCTCCTGCTCGATACCGGCCATGCCACCTGGGGCGGCGGCGATCCCGCCCGGATCGCCCGCCACTGGAAGGCGCGCATCCACCATGTCCATTGCAAGGACATCCGCGAAGCCGTGATGTGGCGCTCCAACCGCGAGGACTGGTCCTTCCTCGAATCCGTGCTTGCCGGCGTCTACACCGTGCCGGGCGATGGCCTGATCGACTATGTCCGCGTGCTCAAGGAATTGCAGGGCTATTCCGGCTGGATCATGGTCGAGGCCGAGCAGGATCCGAAGAAGGCGGAGCCCGCGACCTATGCGAAGCTCGGCCACGCCAATCTCAGCCGCTTCATCAAGGAAGCCGGACTGGCTTGATCGCGGCCCTCAGATAGGAAACAGCCGATGTCCCATCTCAAGGTCAAACCGCAGGGCAAGAGCGGCCGCGTCACCCATGTCACGCCGGAAAGCGCCGGCTGGACCTATGTCGGCTTCGATATGCATCGCCTGAAGCCGGGCGAAACCGTCGCGGCCAAGACCGGCACCCGCGAGACCTGCCTCGTTTTCGTCACCGGCAAGGGCAAGGTCACAGCCGGCGGCGACGCTTTGGGAGAGCTCGGCCAGCGGATGAGCCCCTTCGAGGGCAAGCCCTGGTCGGTTTATCTGCCGGAGGGTTCCGACTGGTCGGTCACCGCGACGACCGATCTCGAACTTGCGGTCTGCACAGCCCCTGGCCTCAAGGGCGGCCTGCCCATCCGCGTCATCAGCCCGGACGATCTCGGCCAGGAGATCCGCGGCAAGGGCTCGAACACCCGCCACGTCACCAACATCCTGCCCGAGAACGAGCCGGCGGATTCATTGCTCGTGGTCGAGGTCATCACGCCCGCGGGCAATACCTCGAGCTACCCGCCGCACAAGCACGACCGGGACGACCTGCCGCGCGAGTCCCATCTGGAAGAGACCTATTATCACCGTCTCAACCCGCCGCAGGGCTTCGGCTTCCAGCGCGTCTATACCGACGACCGCAGCCTGGATGAGGCCATGGCGATCGAGGACGGCGATGTCGTGCTGGTGCCCAAGGGCTATCACCCCTGCGCCACCTGCCACGGCTACGACCTCTATTACCTCAACGTCATGGCCGGCCCGAAGCGGACCTGGAAGTTCCACAACGCCGCCGAGCATGAGTGGTTGCTGAAGGGCTGAGCCCTCCTCGGAAAGCAGGCCGAGGCGCGGTGAGGCTGCGCCTCAGGGCGTGCACTTGTAGACGGTGCCCTTGGTATCCGGCCCCTTCCACTTGATGTCGGCCGCCGTGGCGAAGACATGGGTCCCGCCCTTCTCCGCCCCGGCGATCTTCAGGCGCGCCACCACCGAATCGCGCGTCTTGTCGAGCGGCATGATCGCATGGGAGCTGTCCTGCCCGTCGATCTCGCTCAGCTTCGTGCAATTCTCCACAACGCTCTTCGCGTCGGTCACGACGACGACGCTGCTGCGCGACGTGTGATAGGTGCAGGCCCCGAGCAGCAGGACCGGCATGAGGAAGAAAAAGCGGGGCATCGTCGCGTCCGGGCTGGGCTGATCGGGTCTGCGCGCATGTTCCGCCGCTTCGCTCCAAATGCAAGCCCGTGCCAGCGCGAAACCGTCACACCGCCCGGCTCGCCGCCGGCTATTCGGCGGAAACGTCACAAATGCAGCGGAATTGTCGCGATTTGACGTTGCGAACTTTAACGCAAACCCTGCGTCATTCTTGACCTGCCGGCGCGGCTGCTCTTAAGTCCCTTCAGGCCAATGGGAGGCTGAAAAGGGACAAAATATGCGTAGCATTCTGATTGTTGGCGCGATGGCTGCGCTCCTCGCCGGTTGCCAGACCGCGCAGGAGTCGATGGCCGACGCCGAAGTGACTTGCGAGGCCCAGGGCTTCCGCCCCGGCACCCGCGCCTATCAGCAGTGCCGTTCGGCCAACTATGTCGAGAACCGCCGCGCCTCGAACGAGGCCGGCTCGGCCGTCGCCGCTGGCGTCGCCGCCGGCGTCGTCGGTGGTGCACTCATCGCCGCTGACAACCGCGCCTATTACGGCCGTGGTTACTACGGCCGCCGCGGCTACTGGTGGTGAGATAACGGGGCACCTTCCTCGGAAGGTACCCCTTTTGAAATATCGAAGCCCTGCGGCGCTCTGCGCCGCAGGGCTTTTTCATTTGTCGAAAGCCTGTTCGGCCGAGGGCGTCAGCGCCGGGCTGCGCGCTTGCGCGCCGGCGCGGCGGCAGGCTCTCTGGCCGAAGCCGAGCTCAACAGCGACCCGATCACATAAGCCGCGAGCCCAAGCCCGACGACAACCGCCATCGGCTCGCGCTCGGCGCGCTTGGCCAGCATGCGCCCGCCCCTGTCGGCATAGCCGCGGGCCATCGCCGCGTAGTCGCCGGCGCGATCGGCATAGTCATCCGCGACATTGCGATGTGAGCGCAGCCAACCGCTTCCCGACTTCAGGGCCCGGTTACCGGCATCGGCCGCCTCGGAGCCATAATCCTGAAGCCAGCCACGCCAACGCCCGTAATCGGGCTGATAGCGCTCCCAGCCAGACGAAGGCTGGCTGCGCAGCATCGCCCAGGCGACCAGTCCAATGCCGGCCACCCCCAAACCAAGCGTAGCAAGCGGATGGCGCTCCACGCTCTGCACGACCGCTTGCCCACCGCCACGGACGGCCTCAAGGGGCTCGGCCTCGTCCCAGGCGTCCTTGGCCCGTTCATAGTGGTCCTTGACGGCCTCGCTGGCCTTGCCGGCGAATTCCGCCGCCTTGCCACGCAGGCTGCTCACGCTGGCGCCCATGGCCTCGCCAGCCTCGTCGGCGGCCCTCGGAACGTCGGGCGGGAAGCTGTTGCTGCTGATCGCCATGGCGGTCTCTCCATTTCTGAAAGGGGACATGGCCAGAGAACGAAGCCGGCGCGGCCGGGTTCCCGCCCGCGTCAAAACAACTGGGTCACGATTCTTCACCTGTTCGGCCATGACCACGTCATGATTGGATGCGAAGCACTGTGGAACAGGGGCAATCAACGAGAAGGAGACGCGCATGCATGTTCAGCACCTCCAGATCGCTCACCCGTACGTTCTCTCCGATCCCGAATGGATCGCACTGGAGAGCATCGAGGAGGAGACCCGTCACTTCATCTTCGACGAGACGATGCTGCATTCCCTGCAGGATCGCGGCCTCGTCGAGTCGGACGGCACCATCTGGCGGGTCACCCAGACCGGCCAGAAGCGCCTGAACGACCGCGACTGAGGCGGACGAAAGCCGGGTGTTCCGGCCAAAGCGATGGAACATCAGGCCCGCCCGGTTGGCGGGCTTTTCCATGCGCGGGTTAGGCTGCTCAGAATGAGCTGCCGGGCCACAACCAGTACAGCAACGCAGCCCCCGCCCCGATCCAGATCGCCAGGACCGCGGCCATGCCGCCATAACTCCTCTGCTTGGCCCGGCCCGTCGCCATTTCCCGGTACTCTGCCATCAGCGGTTCCGGAATGAGTTTGACCACAAGCAGAATGCCGAGCGGCACGATGATCAGGTCGTCGAGATAGCCGAGGATCGGGATAAAATCCGGAATGAGGTCGATGGGGCTGAGCGCATAGGCCGCGACTGCGCCCGCCGCGAGCTTTGCATACCAGGGCGTCCGGCTGTCGCGGGCCGCGATCCAGAGCGCGAGCACATCCCGCTTGAGCCCGCGCGCCCATTGCTTCGCTCGCTCCAGCAAGATGGCGGCCTTTCCGAAAGGTTCGATCGCGTGCCGCTTCGGTTAGCAGATATCGCCCACGAGGTCTCATTATCCGGCGGCGCTGGCAAAACGCCCGCGCCATGGCCATATACCGGCCTCCCTCCCTTTCCGATGAGCTGACATGGGCAAGCCGGTTTCGATTACCATCTCGCATGAGCTCGGCCGGGCCGCCGCGCTGGCCCGCCTGCGCGGCGGCGTCGACAAGATCCGCGACCGGCTCGGCATGGTCCGGATGCAGCTCGTCGAGGAACGCTGGGAGGGCGACGCGCTGCATTTCGGCGTCGGAGCGCTCGGCCACACCGTCCACGGCCGCGTCGATATCGAGGACAGCCTCGTCCGCATCGAGGTGACGCTGCCCTGGATGCTGGCGGTCTTCGCCGAGAAGCTCAAGATCGGCGTCGAGAAGCAGGGCCAGATCCTGCTGGAGAAGCCGAAGGCGTGACCATATCGCCCGCCATTCCCGGCCGCCGGAATTTTCGGCAGCGAAAGCCTGAAAAGTCGTAGGCCTTTCGGTTGAAATCGCAGCCTCGAAACCCCATGCTCCGAAAGTTCAAACAATCTTGATTTATTGACCTTTCGGATTCGGGAGACCCATGCATCACGGCCCGCTGATCGCCATCATCGTCGTGGGCCTTGGCCTTGCCTTCGTCTTCGGGGCGCTTGCCCAAAAGCTGCGGATTTCTCCCCTCGTCGGCTATCTCCTTGCCGGTGTCGCCGCAGGTCCGTTCACGCCGGGCTTCGTCGGCGACCAGAACCTCGCCAATGAGCTGGCCGAAATCGGCGTCATCCTGCTGATGTTCGGCGTCGGCCTGCATTTCTCCCTGAAGGACCTGCTCTCGGTGAAGGCGATCGCCGTGCCCGGCGCCGTCGTCCAGATCGGCATCGCGACGCTGCTCGGGCTCGGGCTCGGCACTTGGCTCGGCTGGAGCTGGTTTTCGGGCGCGGTCTTCGGCCTGGCGCTCTCCACCGCCTCGACAGTCGTCCTGCTGCGCTCCCTGCAGGAACGGCGCCTGGTCCAGACCGAGCGCGGCCGCATCGCCGTCGGCTGGCTGATCGTCGAGGACATCGCGATGGTGCTGGCGCTGGTGCTGCTGCCGGTGCTGGCCGAGATCATCAACGGCGCGCCCTCCGGCGGCGGCGCCCCGCTCGCGACCCGCTTCGATCTCGGCGTCTGGGGCGTGCTCGGCCTGACCTTCGCCAAGCTGATCGGCTTCCTCGCCTTCATGCTGGTGATCGGCCGGCGGGTCATCCCCTGGGTGCTGCACTGGGTCGCCCATACCGGCTCGCGCGAGCTCTTCCGACTGGCGGTGCTGGCCGTCGCGCTTGGCGTTGCTTATGCGGCCGCGACGCTGTTCGGCGTCTCCTTCGCGCTCGGCGCCTTCTTCGCCGGCATGATCCTGTCGGAATCGCCGCTCTCGCAGCGCGCGGCCGAGGAGACCCTGCCTCTGCGCGATGCCTTCGCGGTGCTGTTCTTCGTCTCGGTCGGCATGCTCTTTGATCCCGGCATCCTCCTGCGGGCACCGGGGCCGCTGATCGGCACGCTCGCCATCATCCTGATCGGCAAATCCGCCGCGGCCTGGCTGATCATGCGCGCCTTTGGCCGCTCGCAGACCGCCGCCCTGACCATTTCGGCTTCGCTCGCCCAGATCGGTGAGTTCTCGTTCATCCTTGCCGGCCTCGGCACCGCGCTCGGCATCCTGCCGGCACAGGGGCGCGACCTCATCCTCGCCGGCGCGATCCTGTCGATCCTGCTCAATCCCGTGGTCTTCGCCCTGGCCGAGCGGCTGGCTCCGGAGGCTCCGGCCGCCAAGCCCAAGCCGGCGGCTCCCGCCGAGGCGGGCGAGCCCGAGAAGGCGGAGGCGCCCGAGCCTGAAGCCGAAGCCCCGCCCGAGCGCGACATCACTCCGACCAGCCTGGCCAACCACATCGTCGTCGTCGGCTACGGCCGCGTCGGCAGCCTGCTCGGCGCCGGCCTGCTCTCGCAGGGTGCCAAGCTCCTGGTCATCGAGGACAATCCCGACGCGGTCGAGACGGCCAAGCGCGACGGCGCCGAGCTTCTGGTCGGCAATGCCGCCGACCCGGAGGTGCTCTCCGCCGCCGCCATCGGCCGGGCTGTCCGCCTCTTCGTCGCCATCCCCGGCAGCTTCGAAGCCGGCCAGGTCTGCGAGCAGGCCCGCGCCGAGAATCCGGCCCTGCCGATCGTCGCCCGCGCCCATTCCGATGCCGAGGTGGCGCATCTCACCAAATGCGGCGCGACGCTGACGATCATGGGCGAAGCCGAGATCGCCCGCGCCATGCTCTCGCTCTGCCAGAACCTCAAGGACGCTGACACGCCTCCGCCTGCCGAGGCGGAGACGGCGTCCGAGGCTGCCAAGCCCGAAGCGATGGCCGAGCTGCCGGCGCCCAAGCCGCCTGTGGCCAAGCCAACAGAGGACCCGCCGGCCGATCCCCCGGCAGCCGCATAAGAAAAGGCGGGACGCGATGCGCCCCGCCCTTTCCATGTTCAATCGCTGACCGCGCTCAGTCGACGAGGTCGAAGCGGACATCCTGCACGCCTTCGTAGAGCGTCTTGCGGCCGAGCGTGTAGAGGTTCTCCAGCCCCGAGGTCAGGGTGATGAAGTGGTTGCCCGAGAGCACGCCCGCCTTGCTGGCGAACTGCACGCCGCCATAGGCGAGCAGGATCTCGGTCTCGCTGACGCCGCCCGGATACAGGATGATGTGGCCCGGCGCCGGATAGGCCGTGTTGTTCTCGTAACCGACGCCGAAATCGAGATCGCCGAGCGGCATCCAGACACCCTCGCCGCTCCAGCGCACATGCACCATCTTGCTGATGAACGGCATCTGCTTCTTGAAGGCGGCGCAGGTCTTCGGAGCGGCTTCCAGCTCGAACTTGGCGTCGAACTTGAACGGCCCGGCGGTGACGATCAGCTTGCTCATGAAATCCCCGTCTTCTTGGAAGCGTTTCGGACCCGTTGAATGGCATTGTGCCGACAGCGCGCGCAAGAGCGCTGCCGGAACAAGTGAGACGCCGGAACGTGAAGGATGCGGGGCATCGTGAGATGCAGCTTCGCGACAAATGCGTGGGTCATCCCGGACGCAGCGAAGCGGAGCTCCGGGATCCATCGTGGAGCACGGAGCCCTTCGATGGATCCCGGGTCAAGCCCGGGATGACGGCGGAAGTCCAGGGCAAGCTCAACCGACCGCGGAAGAGATCAGCCGATCGCTTCCCGAAGGTCGAGCGTGCCGGTCTTGCCGATCGCCTCGTAGTTGCGCTTGAGCCAGCGTTTGCCGGCCATGCGGCCCATGTCGCGCAGCTTGAGCAGGAAAGCCCATTCCGCGTTCATCCGCGACGAAGAGGTCAGCTCGGCCAGCGGCGGACCGCCATCGATGCGATGCATCAGCACGCGCTTGTACTCCTCACGCGGCAGCTTTCCGGAATCGACCAGCCGGTTGACGAAATCGATCGCCCGCAGCTCGCGCAGCAGCGAGGCGTTGAAGGTGATCTCGTTCAGCCGGTCCTGGATCTCGCGCGCCTTGGTGGGCAGTTCACGGCGTTGGATCGGGTTGATCTGAACGAGCAGGATGTCGTCGCAATGCGCCTGGTAGAACAGCGGGAACAAGGCAGGATTGCCCATGTAGCCACCGTCCCAATAGGCTTCGCCATCGATCTCCACGGCCTGGAACACCATCGGCAGGCAGGCCGAGGCCATCACATGATCGGGGGTCAGATCCTTGCCATCGAACACCGCGATCTTGCCGGTGCGGACATTGGTCGCGGCGATGAACAGCTTCACCGCGTCGCAGGCCCTGACCTTCTCGAAATCGATGAGATCGGCGACGACGCCACGCAGCGGATTGATGTTCAGCGGATTGACGTCATAGGGGCTCGCCACCTTCGCGAACATCTCGAAGAACAGCATGCCCGGCGGCGTGCCGTTATTGTTGCCCCAGGCGCCGAGCATGGTGTCGATGAGCGAGCGCTCCGAGCCGCCATATTTGCCGTCGACGCTGATCGCCCGCCAGAAGGCCTCGAGCTTGGCGCGGGCTCCGTCGATACCGCCGTCGATCCAGCCCTCGGCCAGCACGACGGCGTTCATCGCCCCCGCGCTGGTGCCGGTCAGCGCCTCGATGCCGAGGCGCCCGTCTTCGAGCACGGCGTCGAGCACGCCCCAGGTGAAGGCGCCATGCGCGCCTCCGCCCTGCAGCGCCAGCGAGACCGTCTTCTCCGCCTTCGGCCCAACCAGTCCCTTGACCGGTTCGGCCTTGCGGGAGGGGCGGCCGCTCACGCGGCGGTCCAGCCGCCATCCATCGGCAGCGTCGTTCCGGTCATCGACTTCGCCGAATCCGAGCACAGGAACAGCGCGAGCGCCGCGACCTGCTCGACCGTGACGAATTCCTTGGTCGGCTGCGCCGCGAGCAGCACGTCGTTCATGACCTGCTCCTTGGTCATGTTGCGCGCCTTCATCGTGTCCGGGATCTGCTTCTCGACCAGCGGCGTCCAGACATAGCCGGGCGCGATGGCGTTGACGGTGATGCCCTGGGTCGCGACTTCGAGCGCCACCGTCTTGGTCAGGCCGGCGATGCCGTGCTTGGCCGCGACATAGGCCGACTTGAAGGGCGAGGCGACGAAGGCATGCGCCGAGGCCGTGTTGATGATGCGGCCCCAGCCCTTCGCCTTCATCTTCGGCAGCGCGGCGCGAATGGTGTGGAAGGCCGAGGACAGGTTGATCGCGATGATCTGGTCCCATTTCTCGATCGGGAACTCGTCGATCGGCGAGACGAACTGGATGCCGGCATTGTTGATCAGGATGTCGATCGCGCCGAAGACCTTCTCGCCCTCGGCGATGAAGCCGGCGATCTCGGCCGGCTTGGTCATGTCGGCGCCGGAGAAGACCACCTTGATGCCGAACTCCTGCTCCAGATCGGTGCGCAGCTTCTCCGCATCGGCGGGCGGCATGATGCCGTTGATGACGAGGTTGGCGCCCTCGGCGGCAAGGGCGCGGGCATAGGCCAATCCGATGCCCGAGGTCGAGCCGGTGATCGCCGCAGTACGGTCTTTGAGGAACATGAGCGTCAAGGCTCCTGACAATCGGGGAGAAAATGCTTAGGTTCGGGGCAGACAGGGCAATGGAACGGCAGGATATCGCCGCACGTTGCCCGATGACCCTTCGCAACGCAACATGACGAAAATGCAGTCAGACGCGCCTATGCATGACGACCATGTGCACCATACACATGACGGGCACGATTGCCGCCACGCCGAGGATCACCGCCGCCATGCGGCGGAGGCTCTCGCCCGGGCCGAACGAATCTGCCGCGAGCGGGGCTTGCGCCTGACGCCGATCCGGCGGCAGGCGCTGGAGGCGCTCCATGCTGACCATCGCCCCGTCGGCGCCTATGACCTGGCGGACCGGATATCGCCGGCCGGCGGACGCAGGCTTGCGCCGATCTCGATCTATCGCGCGCTCGATTTCCTGGTCGAGCAGGGTTTCGTCCACCGGCTCTCCTCGAAGAACGCCTATATTGCCTGTCTGCACGGCCATGGCGCGAACGAGGTCGTCGCCTTCCTGATCTGCGAATCCTGCGGCGGGGTCGACGAGGATTCCTCGCCCGCGATGAAGAAAGCGGTGGCGGCGATCGCGGAAAACCGGCAATTCTCTCCCTCGCACCAGATGGTCGAGATCGTCGGCCGTTGCGAGCATTGCCGGAATGCCGGTTCGTGATAGAGCAGCCCGCATGAACGAGCGCGCCTTTTCCTATCTGACGCCGGAACGTGCGGGCCCGCTGGGCCGCCAGCTCACCGTCCCCGTCAAGGTCGGCCATGTCACCGTCGGCGGCGGCGCCCCCATCGTCGTACAGTCGATGACCAACACCGACACGGCCGATATCGCGGCGACGGTCGCGCAGGTCGCCGCGCTCGCCCGCCAGGGCTCCGAGCTCGTCCGCATCACCGTCGACCGCGACGAGGCCGCAGCCGCCGTGCCGAAGATCCGGGAGCGGCTCGACCGCATCGGCGTCGACGTGCCGCTGGTCGGCGACTTCCACTATATCGGCCACAAGCTGCTCGGCGAGCATCCGGCTTGCGCCGAGGCCTTGGCGAAATACCGGATCAATCCCGGCAATGTCGGCTTCAAGGACAAGAAGGACAAGCAGTTCAGCCAGATCATCGAGCTGGCGATCAAGCACAGCAAGCCGGTGCGCATCGGCGCCAACTGGGGCTCGCTCGACCAGGAGCTGCTGACGATGCTGATGGACGAGAACGCGCGCGCCGTCCGTCCGCTCGACGCCCGCGCCATCATGCGCGAGGCGATGGTCCAGTCGGCCCTGCTCTCGGCCGAGCGCGCCGAGGAGCTCGGCCTCGCCCGCGAGTATATCATCCTCTCCGCCAAGGTCTCCGGCGTGCAGGACCTGATCACGGTCTACCGCATGCTGGCGAGCCGGGCGAACTACGCCATCCATCTCGGCCTGACCGAGGCCGGCATGGGCTCGAAGGGCATCGTCGCCTCCTCGGCCGCGCTCGGCATCCTCCTGCAGGAAGGCATCGGCGACACCATCCGCTATTCGCTGACGCCCGAGCCCGGCGGCGACCGCACGCTCGAGGTCAGGACGGCGCAGGAGCTGCTCCAGACCATGGGCTTCCGCGCCTTCGTGCCGCTCGTCGCCGCCTGCCCCGGCTGCGGCCGCACCACCTCGACCGTGTTCCAGGAGCTGGCGCAGGATATCCAGAACTGGATCTCCACCTCCATGCCCGAATGGAAGACCCAGTATCCCGGCGTCGAGACCCTTAACGTCGCGGTGATGGGCTGCATCGTCAACGGCCCCGGCGAGTCCAAGCACGCCGATATAGGCATCTCGCTCCCCGGCACCGGTGAGGACCCGACCGCGCCCGTCTTCGTCGATGGCAAGAAGGTCGCGACGCTCCGCGGCGCCGGCATAGCCGCCGAATTCAAGACGATGGTCGCCAGTTATGTCGAGCGGCGCTTCGGCGTCGGTCTCGGCGTCGCCAGTTGATCCCGCCTTTGCGCGCCGCCCGCAACGTGCTAGAGGCCCCGGCCTTTCGCTGCGCCGCAGCATGTGCGGAGATCCCTGATGGGGCATGAGAACCCGAATCCTGCGACCGTTCGGCCGGAGGATTCCCGCTTCGGCCTCGATGCCGGGCACGACCAGAACGGTGGCCACGGCAAGATGGGCTATGGGGCGCTGGCGCTCGGTGCGCTCGGCGTCGTCTATGGCGATATCGGCACCAGCCCGCTCTACGCGCTGCGCGAGACCGTGCTTGCCGCGACGGGCGGCGACACGAAGGCCGCGGTGCCGGCTTCCGTCGTCATTGGCGTCCTCTCGCTGATCCTCTGGTCGCTCGTCGTCGTCGTGACGCTGAAATATGTCGTGCTGCTGATGCGCGCCGACAACAATGGCGAAGGCGGCATCCTAACCCTGGTCGCACTGGCGCAGCGCAGCCTCGGCCGGGCGCGCAGCCATGTCGCGCTCCTGCTCGGCATGATCGGCGCCGGCCTGTTCTACGGCGACACCGTCATCACCCCGGCGATCTCGGTGCTCTCGGCGATCGAAGGCATCAAACTCGTCACCCCGGTGCTGAACGACTACATCCTCTGGATCGCCTCGGTGATCCTGATCGGCCTGTTCGTGATGCAGAGCCACGGCACGCATCGCGTCGCGACCTTCTTCGGTCCGATCATGCTCGTCTGGTTCCTGACGCTGGCGGGGCTTGGCATCTATCATATCGCCGACGATCTCAGCGTCTTCCGCTCGATCAACCCGTATTATGCGCTGCTGTTCTTCCGCGACCATGCCGGCGTGGCTCTGGCCGTGCTCGGCTCGGTCTGTCTCGCCGTCACCGGCGCCGAGGCACTCTATGCCGATATGGGCCATTTCGGCCGCGGCCCGATCCGCGGCGCCTGGCTCTACATCGTCTTCCCGGCACTGTGGCTCAACTATCTCGGCCAGGGCGCGCTGATCCTCGCCGACCCCAGCGCCATCGACAACCCGTTCTACCGGCTGGCGCCGGAAGGGCTGCTCCTGCCCTTCGTGGTGATGGCGACGGTCGCGACCATCATCGCCAGCCAATCCGTGATCACCGGCGCCTTCTCGCTGACCCGGCAGGCGATCCAGCTCGGCCTGCTGCCGCGCATGGAGATCCGCCACACCTCCGAGCAGACCTCCGGCCAGATCTACGTGCCGCGCGTGAACCTGCTGCTGCTCGTCGTCGTGCTGATCCTGGTTTGGTCGTTCCGGACCTCGTCGAGCCTGTCGCATGCCTATGGCATCTCGGTCTTCGGCACGATGGTGGTCTCGTCCATGCTGGCCGCGATCGTCATCCGCCGCCACTGGGGCTGGAGCCCGCTGGCGACCGGCGCGCTGATCCTGCCCTTCTTCCTCGTCGACGTGTCGTTCTTCTCCGCCAACATGCTGAAGCTGTTCCACGGCGGCTATGTGCCGGTGCTGCTCGCCATGGGCCTGACGCTGGTGATGTGGACCTGGATGCGCGGCACCAAGATCCTGTTCGACAAGACCCGCAAGACCGACGTGCCGCTGCTCGAGCTCGTCACCATGCTCTCGAAGAGCCCGCCCGCCCGCGTCAAGGGCATGGCCGTGTTCCTGACCAGCGATCCGGAGACCGCGCCGGCCTCTCTGCTGCACAACCTCAAGCACAACAAGGTGCTGCACGAGCGTAACGTCGTCCTGACCGTGCGCTCGGCCGATACGCCCCGCGTCGTAGAGGAAGAGCGCGTGCGCCTTGCCCGCATCACCGACGATTTCTGGCGGGTCGACATGGTCTACGGCTACATGGAGAGCCCAAACGTGCCGAAGGGCCTGGCCATGCTGCGCAAGCAGGGCTTCAAGTTCGACATCATGTCGACCTCGTTCTTCCTGTCGCGCCGCTCGATCAAGCCCTCGCCGCAATCGGGCATGCCGGTCTGGCAGGACAACCTCTTCATCGGCCTGACCAAGAGCGCGACCGACGCGACCAACTTCTTCCAGATCCCGACCGGCCGGGTCGTCGAGGTCGGCACGCAGGTCACGGTCTGATCAACTCCACCGCTGTTCCAGATGATTGCGAAGCGATCAGTCCGGAAGAATGGAATAGCTCGCCGCAGAGACTGCTTGGCAAGTCGCTGCGGCGAGTCGAATGGCGGTGCTTTCGAGAACCGGAGCGGAGCGTACTACAGTACGTGAGCACCGGAAGCGCAGAATGCGCCGTCAGTCGGCCGCCGCAGTAGACTTGCCGAGCAGTCTCTCAATCCAACCGTGCCGAGGCCGCCTCCTGCGGCACATGCCGGACCCGCTCGCGATAGAGCAGGTAGAGCCCGGACGAGATCACGATGCCGGCGCCGACGAAGGTCCATCGATCCGGCAACTGATCGAAGACGAGCCAGCCGAGCAGCAGCATCCAGACGATCTGCGAATAGATGAAGGGCGCCAGCACCGTCGCAGGCGCCAGCCGATGCGCCAGGATCAGGAGCCAGTGGCCGAAGCCGCCGAGCGCGCCGACCGCGATCATCAGGAGCCAGGGCAGCAGCGTCTGCGGTGTCTCCCAGACCCAGGGCAAGAGCGGGATCGTCGCCAGCGTTCCGGCAGCGCCGGAATAGATCATCGTCGTTTCCGATGAATCATGCCCGGAGAGCATCCGGGTCGAAAGCGAGTAGAAGGCGTAGCACAGACAGCCGAGCACGATCAGCAGCGCCGCCGGATGCATGCCACCGATCCCCGGCCGCGTCACCACCAGCACGCCGATGAAGCCGACGCCGATCGCCGCGAGCCGGCGCGGCCCCGGCCATTCCCCGAGCAGCGGCCCCGATGCCAGCGCCACCAGCAAGGGCGTCGCAAACATGATCGAGATCGTCTCGGCGAGCTGGAGATAGCGCAGCGCGACGAAGTTGAGCGCGGTCGAGCCGAGCAGCAGCAGCGAACGGCCCCATTGCAGCCACGGGCGACTGGTCCGCAGCACGCCTGGATGCGACCACGGATTAATGACGGCCAGCACCAGGATCATGCTGCCGGCATAGCGCGCGAACACCACCTGCAGCGGATTCATCGACTGGCCCAGCCATTTCGCGCTGGTATCCAGCAACGAGAACAGCAGGACAGCCGCGCACATCAGCCCGATCGCGGCCAGGCGCGCGCGGCCCGTCTCGGAAGGCGCCACTGGAGGGGAGGACACAGAGTCTCGCCATGCTCTGGAGGAATGACGAGAGCAGATTGAACCGATTTAGGCAGCGCCGCCAGCACGCAGAAGCATGCGCTCCATGCGGAAATCAGGCGTCGCTATCGGCCTCGTCAAGATCGCCATCAGCGTCGTCATGCTCGGCACCGGCCTTGGAGAGGCCCTTGGCCGCCTTGCGCAGGAGCTTGCGCAATTGCTTGCGCTCCTTGCCGTCGAGCTTGTCGAGAAGTTCCTCCTCGACTTCGTTCCAGACCGCGTCGAGCTCGGCCGCAGTGCTCTGGCCGGCTTCGGTCAGCGCGACCTGCACGAGGCGGCCGTCGCGATTGCCGCCCTCGCGGGTGACGAGGCCCTGCAGCGAGAGCCGCCCGATCGTCTTCGACACGGTCGGCGGCTTGACGCGTAGCAGCGCGGCGAGTTCGCCCATCGTCATCGGGGCCGGCTGCAGCGCCTTCAGCGCCTGCTCCTGCCCCGGAAACAAACCCAGCCCGTTCAGCCTCTCGCCCATCCGCGAACGGTGCAGCCGCGCGGTGACGAGCAGGGCACGGCCGACACTCTTCTCGATTGCCTTGGTCATGGGGTCGATCCTTCGGGCCGATCCTTGGACGGGTAAGCAGACGCTTCGCCGGCTGCGTAGTCGCGCGCGAACATGACAGACGGATGACAATCGGATGTCAGAGCTACGAGAGCGTGAGTTTGGTCGCGACTTTTTTCAGGAAAGCTGTCCGGCTGGCCGGAGTCGAGAGGTTCATCTCATGATGGGCGAGATAGGTCGTGCGCGCCAGCGGGTGGCAAACCGCCCGCAGCGCCCGGCAGACCGCCTTGCGCGGCGGATCGCCCATCAGGAAGGCGCGCCAGCGCGAGCCGCCATAGCTGGTCACTGCGACGAGCCGGCGAATATTGTGCAGAGCCGGCTGTGCCTTGCCATCGACCATCCTGAACGAGACACCGGGCAGGAAGACCCGGTCGAGGAAGCCCTTGAGGATCGCGGGATAGCCGAAATTCCAGACCGGGAAACACAGCACCAGCGCCTCGGCCCGCTTCACCCGCTCGACATAGGCAGCGACCGGCAGCGTGTTGCTGTCCGTGTTGTGATAGCCGCGCCGCTCTTCACAGCTCAGCACCGGGTCGAAGCCCTCGGCATAGAGGTCGCAATCATCGACCTCGTGCCCCGCCGCCTTCAGGCTGGCGACGACCGTCTCGTGGATGGCGGCGCCGAAGCTTTCCGGAACCGGATGGGCATAGAGGACGAGGACGCGCATGCGGGTGTTTCCGAGAAGGGATTGCTTTCCGAAGGAACCACAACGTCATCCCGGACAAGCCGCAAAGCGGCGCCGATCCGGGATCCGTCGTAGAGCTCCGGCGACCTTCGATGGATCCCGGGTCAAGCCCGGGATGACGTCGTGTTTCCTTGCAAACTCGACATGATCCTTAGCCGACCCCGGCTTCGCTGAGGCTGCGGAACAGGAAGGTCTTGCCAGAGCGGTAGTCGTAGGACGGGTCTTCCCAGGCGATCATCTTTCCGGGATTGAGCAGGCCCTGCGGATCGGCCTCGCGCTTGAAGGCGAGCTGCGTCTCGTCCGTCTGCTTCATGCCCCCTTCCTCCAGCGTGTAGCGATGCGGGTTGAAGATCGGCGCGCCCATCCCCTCATGGATCGCCATGATCTCCTCCAGCCGCTCCTCGCTGGTGAAGCGCACCAGCGGCAGGCCGAAGCAGGTGATCTTCCCGTCGAAGCGCACGAACTCGAGATGGCAGGTCACCTCGTCGCCGAAGCGGGCATGGATCTTGTCCACCAGCTCGACCTGGTTGGGATAGGGATAGAGCACCTGCAGATAGGTGATCGCCGGATCGACGCGCAAAGCCCGCAGCGTCGTATGGTTCCAGCCGAGTTCGTAAGCCGGCGGCAGGCCCTTGGCATCCTCCGGCGAGAGCTTGTCGGTGCGCAGCAGGAGCTCCGCGCCCTTGAAGCGCCGCGCATAGGCGCAGAGCGCGTCAACAGCGAAATCGGCGGCCATGACGATGACGAGATGGCTGTCGCGCGGCAGGAACTTGCGGTGGCGCAGGAAGTAGTCGTGCGGCGCGGGCGCGGCGACGACGCAGAGGTTCTTCAGCGCGAGCCCGTCCTGCTCGCCGACCGCATTGGCGAATTCGGTCGCGGCCCGCAGGTCCTCGAAGCCGACGATGACGTCGACCCAGTTATAGGCCGGCCCGAGCGGCATCTCGACTTCGGTGATGATGCCGTTGGTGCCATAGGCATGGGCGACCTTGTGCAGGTCCTCGCCGGAGAATTCGAGGATGCGCGGGCTTGCCTCCATCGTCGCGACCTTGAGCCGGATGATGTTGCCCCAGTCGCGCAAGCCGCCCCATTTGATCGAGCCGACGCCACCAGAACCGCCGGCGATGAAGCCGCCGATCGAGGCCGTCTGATAGGTCGAGGGGTGCAGCCGCAATTCCTGCCGCGAATGCGCGCGGGTCTCGTCGTCGATCCGGGCCATGATCGCGCCGGGCTCCGCGACATAGCGGCCGGCAGCGATCTCCTTGACCTTGTTGAAGCCCGAGAGATCGAGCAGCACGCCGCCCGAGAGCGGCATGGCCTGTCCGTAATTGCCGGTGCCGGTGCCGCGCGGCGTGACGGGAATGCCAAGCTCATGGCAGGCGGCAAGCACCTGCACCACCTCCGCCTCGCTCGTCGGCGAGACCACGATATCGCCCACGACATGATCGAGCTGGCGCTTGAGGATCGGCGAGTACCAGAAGAAGTCGCGGCTCTTCTGCTTCACCAGCGCCGGGTTCTCCTCGGTGCGGATGCTGCCGAGACGGCTCTTCAGCGTGGCGATGTCGTAGCGTGCGGTCATGATGCTCTGCCCATCAGATGGTCGAGTTCGCGGTAGTCCGGCAGCGTCCGGTCGATCGCCTTGCCGGAAACCAGCACGGTGCGGTCGGCCTGCGGCCGGGAGAAGAGTTCGGTCCAGTCGCGCGCGCGCGTCAGGATGAGGTCGGCCGGCGCGCCGACCGCGATGACGCCGGCCCTGACGCCCATCACCTCGGCCGGTGTGCGCGCCACGGCATCGGCCCAGTCCGGCCCGGAATGGTCGAGCTGGAGGATGCGGGTGCCCTCGCGCAGCACCTCGACGAGGTCGAGATCGCCATAGGCATAGAACGGGTCGCGCGTATTGTCGGAGGCGATCATCACCGGCACGCCGGCCGCCTTCAGTTCATGCAGAGCCGTGACACCACGCCAGCGTGGCGTGCGGGCCGGCTCGCGGTCCTGGAGGTACATGTTGCATAGCGGCAGCGAGACCACGGCGATGCCGGCTTCGCGAACCTTGGCGATGATCCGCGCCTCGTCCTCCGGCGCCTGAAGCGCCAGGGAGCAGCAATGCCCGCACAGGATGCGGCCGGTGAAGCGATGGCGCAGGGCCGCGTCCGCGATGTGCTCCAGAGACCGCGCCGCCGGATCGTTGGTCTCATCGACATGGAAATCGAGATCGAAGCCGTTCTCGATCGCCGACCGGAACAGGATGTCGAGCGCCCGGTCGAGTTCCGGGATCATATAGGTGACGCAGCCGAGCAGCCCGTCGCCATGTGCCTTCACGGCAGCGACGATCGCCTGCATATGCGCCGGATCGAGCGCGGCATCCGCTCCGAACAGCGGCGAGGCCTGCAACGCGATGCGCCCGGCCCACTCCGCCCGCAACTCCGCATAGACCGGCCAGGAGATGCCGATCTGCTTGCCCAGCGAATCGAGATGCGTCCGCATCACCGCCGTGCCATGCGCGAAAGCGCCGCGCAGCGAGAAATCCATCCGCGCCCGCACGTCCCCGGCCGACCAGTTCGCCTCGCGATCAGCGCCGACGGTGTTCAACGCTCCCGGAAAGGTGCCGTCCGGATTGGGACTGCGCGGCCAGATATGGCCCTTGTCGAGATGGACATGCGCATCGACGAGCCGCGGCAAGGCGATGCCGCCATCGAGGCTCAAAACCGGCCCGGGCGCTGCGGCCGTTCCGGCGGGCTCAATCGCTGCAATGCGGCCATCCGCTAAGGCGAGATCGACACGCGCCAGCCCGTTGCGGTCGGCCGGGATAGCATCGCCCTCGATCAGGCAGGCAGGCACGCGCAAATCGGTCAGGCGGAAAGCGGAGGCATCGGGTAGGCGGGCGAAACCGGTCGTCACGTTGTCTCGCCTCTCCTGCCTCTCAAGCTCCGGTTCGGAGATACCGGGCCAATGGAGCACTCGCAAGCCGCGCGGGCCTCTCCTCCCCGGCCGATGACGTCGCAGCCGGGAAAGCCGCGCATTCGGGCTTGTCCGGGCCGGCTGGATCGCGCATGAGGGCGGCGTCATCAGCCAACACGAGGTCGGACCATGACCGGCGAAGCCCGCATCATCGACGGCAAGGCCACTGCCGCTGCGCTCAGGGCCGAGATCGGCCGCGAGGTCGCGGCGATCAAGGCTAACAGGGGTATCGTGCCCGGCCTCCATGTCGTCCTCGTCGGCGAGGACCCGGCCAGCAAGGTCTATGTCGCCTCGAAGGAGAAGCTCGCGGTCGAGGTCGGCATGAACTCGGTCGCCCACCGGCTGCCGGCCGACACGACGGAAGCGCAGCTCCTCGCCAAGCTCGCCGAGCTCAACGCCGATGACAGCGTCGACGGCATCCTCGTCCAGCTTCCGCTGCCGAAGCATATCGATACCGGCCGCATCATCGACGCCATCGACCCGGCCAAGGATGTCGACGGCCTGCATCCGATCAATGCTGGCCTGCTCGCCGGCGGCAAGAATGGCCTCGTGCCCTGCACGCCGCTCGGCTCCATACTGCTGCTGAAGCAGGCTCTACCCTCGCTGTCCGGGCTCGATGCCGTGGTGATCGGCCGCTCGGAACTGGTCGGCCGCCCGGTTGCGCAGCTCCTGCTTCAGGCCGACTGCACCGTCACCATCGCCCATTCGCGCACCCGCGACTTGGCCGCTGTCGTGAAGCGCGCCGATATCGTCATCGCTGCGGTGGGCCACCCGCGCATGGTCAAGGGCGACTGGATCAAGCCCGGCGCGACCGTGATCGATGTCGGCATCAACCGCCTGCCCGATGGCAAGCTGACCGGCGACGTCGATTTCGCGGAGGCCGTGAAGGTCGCGGGCGCGATCACCCCGGTCCCGGGCGGCGTCGGGCCGATGACCATCGCCTGCCTGCTCAAGAACACGCTGACGGCCTTCCACGCGCGGCGGGGGTGAGTTCAGCCGCCAACGAGACCGCCACAGGCGGCCTGGCTCTTTTCAGTTAGTTCTCGAACGAAAAAAGGAGCTGCAGGACTGCAGCTCCTTTTTTCGTTCTTGCAGCAGGGCCGTACCAGAGGCACGGCCCGCCGGCCCGATCACATATGGATCTGGCGCTTGTCGACCGCGAGCGCGGCTTCCTTCACCGCCTCGGCCAGCGTCGGATGGGCGTGGCAGGTGCGGGCGAGGTCCTCGGCCGAACCGCCGAACTCCATCAGCACGGTCACTTCCGCGATCAGGTCGCCGGCATGCGGGCCAATGATGTGGCAGCCGAGCACGCGGTCAGTCGCCGCATCGGCCAGCACCTTCACGAAGCCGTCGGTATGGCGCATGGCGCGGGCGCGGCCGTTCGCCGTGAACGGGAACTTGCCGACCTTGTAGGCGACGCCGGCCGCCTGCAGCTCTTCCTCGGTCTTGCCGATCGCGGCGACTTCCGGCGCGGTGTAGACGATGCCGGGAATGGCGTCGTAGTTCACATGGCCATGCTTGCCGGCGATGATCTCGGCGACGGCGACACCCTCATCCTCGGCCTTGTGCGCCAGCATCGGCCCGCGCACCACATCGCCGATCGCGTAGATGCCGGCGACATTGGTCTTGAAATGATCGTCGATGACGACGCGGCCGCGCTCGGTGGCGACGCCGGCCTTGTCGAGGCCGAGGCCATCCGTGTTCGGACGGCGGCCGATTGCGACCAGCACGATATCGGCATTGAGCGTGGTCGCCGTGCCGCCGGCGGCGGGCTCGACGGTGACGGTCGCGCCCTTCTTTCCGGTTTCGACCTTGGTGACCTTGGAACCGAGCTGGAAGGTGAAGCCCTGCTTCTGCAGGATGCGCTGGAACTGCTTGGCGACCTCGCCATCCATGCCGGGCAGGATGCGGTCGAGATATTCGACGACGGTGACCTTGGCGCCGAGACGGCTCCAGACCGAGCCGATCTCGAGGCCGATCACGCCGGCGCCGACCACGACGAGCTCCTTCGGCACAGCGCCGATCTCGAGCGCACCGGTCGAAGTCACGACGGTCTTCTCGTCGATGGTCACGCCCGGCAGCGGCGCCGATTCCGAACCCGTCGCGATGACGATGTTCTTGGTCTCGATCTCCTGCGCCTTGCCGTCCCCGGCGGTCACGATGACCTTGCCGGCGGCGGGGATCGAGGCGGTGCCGTGGAAGGCGTCGATCTTGTTCTTCTTCAGCAGGAAGCCGACACCGGTGACGTTCGCATCGATCGTCTCCTGCTTGTGGGCCATCATCGCCTTGAGATCGAGCTTCGGCTTGCCGACGACGATGCCGAGCTTCTCGAAGGTGTGGCCGGCCTCCTCGAACATCTCGGAGGCGTGCAGCAGCGCCTTGGAGGGGATGCAGCCGACATTGAGGCAGGTGCCGCCATGGGTCTTGCGCTTCTCGACCACCGCGACCTTGAGGCCGAGCTGGGCGGCGCGGATGGCGCAGACATAGCCGCCGGGGCCGGTTCCGATGACGACGAGATCGTAGGCCGCAGCCATGGTGACTTCCTTTCCTGTGTTCGAATGCGGCGGCGCTTCAGCGCCCGCCGGTCACGTTCAAGACGGTTCCGTTGGTGTAGGAGGCCTCATCCGAGAGCAGCCAGGCGATCGCCTGCGCCACCTCGCGCGCCGTGCCCTCGCGCTTCATCGGAAGCTGGTCGCGCAAAGCAGCGACGCGATCGGGCATGCCGCCGCTGGCATGGATCTCCGTATCGATGATCCCGGGCCTGACGGCATTGACCCGGATGCCCTCGGCCGCGACCTCGCGGGCGAGGCCAAGCGTGAAGATGTCGATGCCGGCTTTTGCGGCGGCATAGTCGAGATATTGCCCGGCACCGGCCAGCACCGCCGCAGCGGAGGACAGGTTGACGATGCCGCCACCCTGCCCGCCATGGCGGGTCGACATCCGCTTCACCGCCTCGCGGGCGCAGAGAAAGCTGCCGGTGAGGTTGATCCGGAACATCCGGTCAAGACGAGCGAGATCCATCTCGTCGAGGCGCTGCGGGGCATCGATCACGCCGGCATTGTTGACCAGCGCCGTCAGCCGTCCAAGCTGGTCGGCCGCCGCGAAGATCGCGGCGACATCAGCCTCATTGCCGACATCGCCCTTGACCGCCACGGCCTGCCGGCCTCGGCCGTTGACGGCCGTGACCGTCTCGGCCGCGGCCTCAGCATTGGACTGGTAGTTGACGACGAGATCGTAGCCGCGCTCCGCGAGCAGGATCGCGGTCGCCCGGCCGATTCCCCGGCTGCCGCCGGTGACGATCGCAACGCCCGACACGTCCTGCTCCGCGCGATCAGAGATCGAGGACGAGGCGCGCCGGATCCTCCAGGCCTTCCTTGATACGGACGAGGAAGGTCACGGCTTCCTTGCCGTCGATGATGCGGTGGTCGTAGCTGACCGCGAGATACATCATCGGGCGGATCTCGATCTTGCCGTTCACGACGACCGGACGCTCCTGGATCTTGTGCATGCCCAGGATCGCCGACTGCGGCGCGTTCAGGATCGGGGTCGACATCAGCGAGCCGTAGACGCCACCGTTCGAGATGGTGAAGGTGCCGCCCTGCATCTCCTCGATCGAGAGCTTGCCGTCGCGGGCCTTGCGGCCGAACTCGCCGATCTTCTTCTCGACGCCGGCGATCGAAAGCTCGTCCGCATCGCGCACGACCGGAACCACCAGGCCCTTCTCGGTGCCGACGGCGACGCCGATATGGTAGTAGTTCTTGTAGATGATGTCGGTGCCGTCGATCTCGGCATTGACCGCCGGGATCTCCTTCAGCGCCTGCACGCAGGCCTTCACGAAGAAGCCCATGAAGCCGAGCTTCACGCCGTGCTTCTTCTCGAACACGTCCTTGTACTGGTTGCGCAGCGCCATCACGCCGGACATGTCGACCTCGTTGAAGGTCGTCAGCATCGCCGCGTTGGACTGGGCTTCCTTGAGGCGGCGCGCGATGGTCTGGCGCAGCTTGGTCATCTTGACGCGCTCTTCGCGGGCGCCGTCATCCGGCGCCGACGGGGCGCGGACGGCGATCGGCGCAGGCGCGGCGGCCGGGGCGGCAGCGCCGCCGGTCGCGATCGCGGCGAGCATGTCGCCCTTGGTCACGCGGCCATCCTTGCCGGAGGCGGCGACCTTGGACGGATCGACGCCGCTCTCGGCAGCGAGACGCGAGACGGCCGGGCCGGAATCGGCGGCCTTGGTCGCGGCAGCCTTAGGAGCCTCTGCGGCGGGAGCCGGAGCGACGGCAGGCTTGGCCTCGGCCTTCGGCGCGGGAGCAGCAGCGGCGCCGCCTTCGGCGATCGTGCCGAGCAGGGCGCTGACACCGACGGTATCGCCTTCCTTGGCGACGATCTCGCCGAGCACGCCGGCGGCCGGCGCGTTCACTTCCAGCGTCACCTTGTCGGTCTCGAGCTCGACGAGGGGCTCGTCGGCCTTCACCGCCTCGCCCGGCTTCTTGAACCACTTGCCGATGGTGGCCTCGGAAACGGATTCGCCGAGGGTGGGTACGCGGATTTCGGTCGCCATGTCAGGCCTCTTCTTATTCGGATCTCGTGGAGGTCATCCCGGGCGGAGCGAAGCGCAGACCCGGGATCCATTCCGGAACGGTTCAGGCATGGATCCCGGATCGGCGCCGCTCACGCGGCTTGTCCGGGATGACACCAAGCTTAAGCGGCAAAAGCCTCGTCGAGGAAGGCGTTGAGCTGGGCGAGATGCTTGGACATCAGGCCGGTCGCGGTCGCGGCCGAGGCCGGGCGGCCGACATAGCGCGGACGCTTCGACTTCGAGCCGGCATGGCCGAGCACCCATTCCAGATAGGGCTCGACGAAGGTCCAGGAGCCCATGTTCTTCGGCTCCTCCTGGCACCAGACCACGTCGGCGCCCTTGAAGCGCGCCAGCTCCTGCGCCAGCGTCTTCAGCGGGAACGGATAGAGCTGCTCGACGCGCATCAGGTAGACATCGTCGACGCCGCGCTTCTCGCGCTCCTCCAGCAGGTCGAAATAGACCTTGCCCGAGCAGAGCACGACGCGGCGGATCTTCGAGTCCTTGACCAGCTTGGTGGTCGACTTGCCGCGCTCGGCATCGTCAGCCAGCACGCGGTGGAAGGTCGAGCCCTCGGCGAGGTCGGCGAGGTCGGAGATGCAGCGCTTGTGGCGCAGCAGCGACTTCGGCGTCATCAGGATCAGCGGCTTGCGGAAGTCGCGCTTCAGCTGGCGGCGCAGGATGTGGAAGTAGCTCGCGGGCGTCGAGCAGTTCGCCACCTGCATGTTGTCCTCAGCGCACATCTGCAGGAAGCGCTCGAGGCGGGCGGAGGAGTGCTCCGGACCCTGGCCCTCGTAGCCATGCGGCAGCAGGCAGACGAGGCCCGACATGCGCAGCCACTTGCGCTCGCCCGACGAGATGAACTGGTCGAACACGACCTGCGCGCCGTTGGCGAAGTCGCCGAACTGCGCTTCCCACATCGTCAGAGCGTTCGGCTCCGACAGGGTGTAGCCGTATTCGAAGCCGAGCACGGCCTCTTCCGAGAGCATCGAGTTGATGACCTCGTAGCGGGGCTGGTCCTCGCGGATATGGTTCAGCGAGGTGTGGCGGGCTTCGGTCTCCTGATCGATCAGCACCGAATGGCGCTGCGAGAAGGTGCCGCGCTCGCAATCCTGGCCGGACAGGCGGACCGGATTGCCGTCGAGCAGCAGCGAGCCGAAGGCCAGCGCCTCGGCGGTCGCCCAGTCGATGCCCTCGCCGCTCTCGACCGCCTTCTTGCGGTTGTCGAGGAAACGCTGGATCGTCTTGTGGACGTTGAAGCCGGCCGGGACGGCCGTGATCTTCTCGGTGATCTCCCTGAGCACCGCCGCCGGCACACCGGTGGCGCCGCGGCGCGGGTCGTCCTCGTCGGCGCGGATCGCCTTCATGCCGGCCCAGCGGCCATCGAGCCAGTCGGCCTTGTTCGGCTTGAAGGCCTGGCCGGCGTCGAATTCGATTTCCAGCTTGCCCTTCCAGGCGGCGCGCATTTCGTCGAGCTCGCCGGCGGTGATCACGCCCTCGGCTTCGAGCTTGGCGCCATAGAGCTCCAGCGTCGACTTATGGCCGCGGATCTTGCGGTACATCAGCGGCTGGGTGAAGCCCGGCTCGTCGCCTTCGTTATGGCCGAAGCGGCGATAGCAGAACATGTCGATGACGACCGGCTTGTGGAACTTCTGCCGGAACTCGATCGCGACCTTGGCGGCGAAGACCACCGCTTCCGGATCGTCGCCGTTCACATGGAACACCGGAGCCTCGACCATCTTCGCCACGTCGGACGGATAGGGCGAGGAGCGCGAATAGCGCGGATAGGTGGTGAAGCCGATCTGGTTGTTGATGATGAAATGCAGCGAGCCGCCGGTGCGGTGGCCCTTCAGCCCGGACAGGCCGAGGCATTCCGCCACGACGCCCTGGCCGGCGAAGGCCGCATCGCCATGGATCAGCAGCGGCAGCACCTTCGAGCGCTCGACGATGTCGCCGAACTGGTCCTGCTTGGCGCGCACCTTGCCGAGCACGACGGGGTCGACGATCTCCAGATGCGACGGGTTGGCGGTCAGCGAGATATGGACGTTGTTGCCGTCGAACTCGCGATCGCTGGACGCACCGAGATGGTACTTCACGTCGCCCGAGCCCTCGACGTCATCAGGCGCGAAGGAGCCGCCCTTGAACTCGTGGAACAGCGCGCGATGCGGCTTGCCCAGAACCTGGGTCAGCACGTTGAGGCGGCCGCGATGGGCCATGCCGAAGACGATGTCGCGCACGCCGAGCGCGCCGCCGCGCTTGATGATCTGCTCCAGCGCCGGGACCAGCGCCTCGCCACCATCGAGGCCGAAGCGCTTGGTGCCGGTGAACTTGAGATCCAGGAACTTCTCGAAGCCCTCGGCCTCGACGAGCTTGTTCAGGATCGCCTTCTTGCCTTCCTTGGTGAAGGCAATCTCCTTGTCCGGCCCCTCGATGCGCTCCTGCAGCCAGGCCTTCTGCTCGGGGTCGGAGATGTGCATGAACTCGATGCCGACCGTGCCGCAATAGGTCCGCTGCAGGATCGCGACCATCTCGCGGATCGAGGCGAACTCCATGCCGAGCACGTTGTCGATGAAGATCTTGCGGTCGAGGTCCGCGTCGGTGAAGCCGAAGGCGGCCGGCGACAGTTCCTCATGGTCGGTGCGGCTCTCGATTCCCAGCGGGTCGAGCTTGGCATGGAGATGGCCGCGCATCCGGTAGGCGCGGATCAGCATGATCGCGCGCACGGAATCGCGGGTCGCCTGCTGCACGTCGGCCGCGGAGAGCGCGGTGCCGGCAGCCTTGGCCTTGGCGCCGAGCTTGTCGGAGATCACTTTCTCGACGACGGCCCAGTTGCCGTCCAGCGCCGAGACCAGCTCGCCATTGGCGACGACCGGCCAGTGCGGCTTCTTCCAGGACGCGCCCTTGGCATTCTGCAGGACGGCTTCCTTGTCGTCCTTCAGCGCGCCGAAGAAGCTCTGCCACTGCTCGTCGACCGACTTGGGATCGGCCTCGTAGCGGGCATAGAGGTCCTCGATATAGGCAGCGTTGCCGCCATAGAGGAAGCCGGTCTGCGCGAGAGCCTCGTTGATGTCCTGGCGAGCCATGATGCTCCTGCCTTCCTTCGCCGCTTAAGCCATGTCCGAACCCCTGCCCGGACATCCTTCATTCTGCCGTCATGCCCAGGCCTGCCCCGGGCAACTCCTCGGGATTTGGCGGCGCGTCATGGCCGGCTCAAGGCCAGTCATGACGCGCCAAAACGCCTCAGCCCTTCAACACTTCGACCAAGGTCTTTCCAAGGCGCGCCGGCGAGGGCGAGACCCGGATACCGGCCGCTTCCATCGCTGCGATCTTGTCCTCGGCGCCGCCCTTGCCGCCCGAGATGATCGCGCCGGCATGGCCCATGCGGCGGCCGGGAGGGGCCGTGCGGCCGGCGATGAAGCCGACCATCGGCTTCTTGCGGCCGCGCTTGGCCTCGTCCTTGATGAACTGCGCCGCGTCCTCTTCGGCCGAGCCGCCGATCTCGCCGATCATGACGATCGACTGGGTCTTGTCGTCGGCCAGGAACATCTCGAGCATGTCGATGAACTCGGTGCCCTTGACCGGGTCGCCGCCGATGCCGACGGCCGTGGTCTGGCCGAGGCCTTCGTTCGTGGTCTGGAACACCGCCTCATAGGTCAGCGTGCCCGAGCGCGAGACGATGCCGACATTGCCCGGCTTGAAGATGTTCGCCGGCATGATGCCGATCTTCGACTGGCCGGCGGTGACGACGCCGGGGCAGTTCGGGCCGATCAGGCGGGTCTTGGAGCCGACCAGCGAACGCTTGACGCGGACCATGTCGAGCACCGGGATGCCCTCGGTGATGCAGATCACCAGCGGGATCTCGGCATCGATCGCCTCGCAGATCGCGTCCGCAGCGCCCGGAGGCGGCACGTAGACGACCGAAGCGTCGGCGCCGGTCTTGGCCTTGGCCTCGTGCACGCTGTCGAAGACCGGCAGGCCGAGATGGAGCGAGCCGCCCTTACCCGGCGAGGTGCCGCCGACCATCTGCGTGCCATAGGCGATCGCCTGCTCGGAGTGGAAGGTCCCGTTCTTGCCGGTGAAGCCCTGGCAGATGACCTTGGTGTTCTTGTCGATCAGGATGGACATGTCTGCTCCTCAGGCCTTCTTGATCGCGGCGACGATCTTCTGCGCGGCGTCGTCGAGGTCGTCGGCGGGGATGACGTTGAGGCCGGACTCGCGGATGATCTGCTTGCCTTCCTCGACATTGGTGCCTTCGAGACGCACCACCAGCGGAACCTGAAGGCCGACCGCCTTCACGGCGGCGATGACGCCGCGCGCGATGACGTCGCACTTCATGATGCCGCCGAAGATGTTGACGAGGATGCCCTTCACCTTCGGGTCGGCGGTGATGATCTTGAACGCCGCCGTCACCTTCTCTTCGCTGGCGCCGCCGCCGACGTCGAGGAAGTTGGCGGGCGATTCCCCATAGAGCTGGATGATGTCGAGCGTCGCCATGGCGAGGCCGGCGCCGTTGACCATGCAGCCGATCGTGCCGTCGAGCGCGATATAGGCGAGGTCGTACTTGGAGGCCTCGATCTCCTTCTCGTCCTCTTCAGTCGTATCGCGGAGCGCAACGACCTCGGGGTGACGATAGAGCGAGTTCGAGTCGAACGAGACCTTGGCGTCCAGGCACTTAAGCTGGCCCTGGGTGGTCACGATCAGCGGGTTGATCTCCAGCATGTCCATGTCCTTGGCCACGAACGCGTTGTAGATCTGGCCGAGCACGGTGCCGGCCTGCTTGGCGAGGTCGCCCTTCAATCCGAGGATGCGCGCCATGGCGCGGCCGTGATGCGGCATGATGCCGGTGGCCGGATCGACCGAGAAGGTCTCGATCTTCTCGGGCGTGTCATGGGCGACGGCCTCGATGTCCATGCCGCCCTCGGTCGAGACGACGAAGGCGATGCGCGAGGTCTCGCGGTCGACCAGGGCCGAGAGGTAGAACTCCTTCTCGATGTCCGAGCCGTCCTCGATATAGAGGCGGTTGACCTGCTTGCCGGCCTCGCCGGTCTGGATCGTGACCAGCGTGTTGCCGAGCATTTCCTTGGCGTGGGCCTCGACCTCGGCCACCGACTTGGCGAGGCGAACGCCGCCCTTGGCATCGGCCGGCAGTTCCTTGAACTTGCCCTTGCCGCGCCCGCCGGCGTGGATCTGCGACTTCACGACGTAAAGCGGCCCCGGCAGCTTCTTGGCGGCCTCGACCGCCTCCGCCACCGTCAGCGCCGGGAAACCGGCCGAAACGGGCGCGCCGAATTCCTTGAGGATGGCTTTGCCCTGGTATTCGTGGATGTTCATGTGCTCGGTTTCCCTGACAGCGACCGAAAATTGACGAAAGGGCGGCCGCGCGTATCCGCGCCGCCGCCCTTGCTTAAATCACGCGAGTGACGAGTCGATGTTCTTGCAGGCGTCGATCAGGCCCTGCACCGAAGCCACCGACTTCGCCAGCATCTCCTTCTCGGCGCCGTTGAGGCGGATCTTGACGACGCGCTCGACGCCCTTGGCACCGATCACGACGGGAACGCCGACGAACATGTCCTTGACGCCATACTGGCCCTTCAGCGCAGCCGCCGCCGGCAGGACGCGCTTCTGGTCCTTGAGATAGCTCTCGGCCATCGCGATCGCGGAGGCAGCCGGGGCATAGAAGGCCGAGCCGGTCTTGAGCAGGTTGACGATCTCGCCGCCGCCCTTGCGGGTGCGCTCGACGATGGCGTCCAGCTTCTCCTGCGTGGTCCACTTCATCTTGACGAGGTCCGGCAGCGGGATGCCGGCGACGCCCGAGTAGCGAACCAGCGGCACCATGTCGTCGCCATGGCCGCCGAGCACGAAGGCCGAGACGTCCTTGACCGAAACGTTGAACTCCTCGGCGAGGAAGTGGCGGAAGCGGGCGCTATCGAGCACGCCGGCCATGCCGCAGATCATGTTGGGCTTCAGGCCCGAGAACTTCTGGAGCGCCCAGACCATCGCGTCGAGCGGGTTGGTGATGCAGATCACGAAGGCCTTCGGGGCGTACTGCTTGATGCCTTCGCCGACCGACTTCATCACCTTGAGGTTGATGCCGATCAGGTCGTCGCGGCTCATGCCGGGCTTACGCGGCACGCCGGCGGTGACGATGATCACGTCGGCGCCCTTGATGTCCTCGTAGGAGTTCGTGCCCTTGTAGCCGGCGTCGAAGCCGTCGACCGGGGCGGACTCGGCGATGTCCAGGCCCTTGCCCTGCGGAATGCCCTCGGCGATGTCGAACAGGACGATGTCGCCCAGTTCCTTGAGGCCGGCGAGGTGAGCGAGCGTGCCGCCGATCTGGCCGGAGCCGATGAGGGCGATCTTCTTACGGGCCATTGCCTAGTCCTTTGTTTCTGGCGCGACCATCGATCCGGCCTTTGCCGGCTTCGACATTCAAAATGCCTTGGCGCTGCGACAGGTCAGTTCCCCGGAGGGAGCCGGCCAAACCGTGCGTTCCTTTGGCCCAAACCGGCCTTTTGCCGCAACCCTCGCCGCAAAAGCGGCTTTTCTCGGGCACCGGGCGCCTCGCGCGACATCGCGCGAGGCCGGCTTATATTTTTCAATAACTTAGAAGAGGCAGATAATCACACTCGGTTCCAACAGGAACGAAATCCGGCAATTACAATTTACAGAAACTGTAATTAGTCACCGGATTATTCACACGATCCCGCTGCCGAGTACCCGCAGGATCACGCGGATCAGGGTCGAGAGCCGCGTATCGACCGAGGCCTGCGGCACGTCCGCCTCCAGCGCGAGCGAGGCCGGATGGATGAAGCGGTTGGTGGCGTCGATGACGAAGGCGATCGCCCGGTCGCGGTCGCGCGGCTCGAACACGCCGGTCGCCATGCCTTCGTCGACCACCCGTTCGAACAGGGCACGCACGCGCGTGCGGTTGCGCCGGCTGATCGCGTGCCGCTTGGCCACCGCCAGCGACAAGGCCGCGAAGAGATGCGGCTCCTCGGTCAGCAGGTCGCGATTGGCCTTGGCCAGCGCCAGGATCAGGCGCTCGAGCTTGTCGTCGGCCGGGTCGGGTCCGTCGGCGACATCGGCGAGCCGGCGCTCGGTCGCCTTCAGCCAGACATCGACGACGGCGTCGATCAGCGCGCCCTTGGAGGGAAAGTAGCGATAGACATTGGCATGGGTCATGCCCGCCTCTTCCGCCACCGCGACGACGGTGAAGCGCTTCAGCCCGAACTTGCGCAGATGCTCGCCGGCGACCGTGAGGATGCGGGTCTCGCTCGGTTCGCGCTGCGGCATGGCTCAGCGGCTCCCCGATCCTGGGTTCGCAAGGAACCACACCGTCATCCCGGGCTTGACCCGGGATCCATCCCGGAGCGCTGCCGAGCGAGGTTCAGGCATGGATCCCGGGTCGGCGCTGCTGCGCAGCTTGCCCGGGATGACTGCCTCTTTCTGATCGGCAGCGAAGCTCACGTCTCGACCAATCCTGTCGTATCCCCGCTCGCCGTGGAATCCGGCCGGCCATGCGGCATCGCCAGATACTCCTCGGAGCGCATCTCGATCAGGCGGGAGACGGTGCGGTCGAACTCGAAGGCCTCGCGCCCCTTGTTCGCGCGATAGAGCTCATGCGGTTCGGCCGCCGCCGAGGCGACGAGCTTCACATGATGCTCATAGAGCGTGTCGATCAGGATGATGAAGCGCTTGGCCTCGTTGCGCCGGTCGAAATCGAGGATCGGGATATCGTCGAGCACCAGCGTATGGAAGCGCTGCGCCAGCGCGATGTAGTCGGAGGCGCCATAGGCCTGCGCGCAGAGATCGGCGAAACCCGCCCGCGCCACGCCGCCGGCCGCCTGCGGCAGGACGAGATCGTGGCCCTGCACGGTGAGGACCGTACGCTGGCCCTGCGCCTTGCCCGACAGCGCCTTGAAGGCGGTATCGAGCGCAGCCTTCGCCTTCTCGTCGGCCGGGGCATGATAGACCGGCGCACCGCCCAGCTTCTCCAGCCGGAAATCGGTGCGCGCATCGAGCTTGAGCACCTCGACCTTGGTCTGCAGCAACGCGATGAAGGGCAGGAACAGCGCGCGGTTGAGCCCGCCCTCATAGAGCCGCGACGGCTCGACATTCGAAGTCGCGACCACCACCACGCCCGCCGCGAACAGCGCCGTGAACAATCGTCCGAGGATCATCGCATCGGCGATATCGGTGACGGTGAACTCGTCGAAGCAGAGCAGATAGGCCTCTTCCGCCAGCGCGGCCGCAACCGGCGCGATCGGATCGGCGTCCTTGACCTCGCCGCTCTTGATCTTCTGGCGGAAGGCATTGATGCGGCCATGGACGTCGGCGAGGAACTCGTGGAAATGCACGCGGCGCTTGCGCTTCACCGGCGCCGCCTCGAAGAACATGTCCATCAGCATGGTCTTGCCGCGGCCGACCGAGCCCCAGACATAGAGCCCTTTCGGCACCGCCGCCGTGTCCGGCTTCTTGCCGAAGAGCCAGCCGAGCGCGCTGCCCTTGCGGGCCAGGCGCCGGGCGGCCAGCGTTTCGGTCAGCGCCTCGAGCTTCTTGACCACCGCGACCTGCGCGGGATCGCGCTCGATGGCGCCCGCCTCGACCAGGGCGGCATAACGGTCGGTGATCGAGGCTGACATGACGGCGGGCGCTGGCGATCCAGAAAAGACCTCACCGGGTTACGGCAGCCCTGCCCTCATCGCAAGCCCGCCGAGCACTCGCGGCGAGCGGCCTTAGGCCGGCAGAGTTGCGACGAAGTCGCGTGTGCGCGCCTGCTTCGCTGCGACGAGGATGATCCGGGGCGCTCCCTGCTCGACGATCTCGCCGCCCTCCATGAAGGCGATGTCGTCGGCGACCTCGCGCAGGAAGGTAGGCTCATGCGTCGCCACGATCATGGTCAGGCCCGAGCCTGCAAGCCCGCGGATCACATCGAGAACCTCGCCCGCGGCGTCCGGATCGAGCCCTGCCATCGGCTCGTCCAGCAGCATCAGCCGCGGCCTCGCCGCCATCGCCCGCGCGATGGCGAGGCGTTGCCGCTGCCCGCCCGGGAGTTCACTCGGATAGGAATCGCGCCGATCTGCCAGCCCGACCCTCTCCAGCGCCGCCATCGCCTCCATGACGATCTCCCTGCGCGGCCGCCTCAGCAGGGCGAGCGGCCCCTCGATGACATGCTGCAGGGCGGTCATATGGTCGAGCAATTCCGGGCGCTGCGACACCATGCCGATGGTTGGGTGACGGCGCGCGCTCTCCGGTTCGACCGGCTCTCCGTCGATTTCGATCGAACCCTGATCGATCGCCTCGCTTCGGTCGATGCAGCGCAGCAGCGTCGATTTGCCCGCACCCGGCGGCCCGATGATGCACTGGACCTGCCCCGGTTCGACCGCGAGCGAGACGTTGTTCAGCGCGATCTGCGGGCCAAAGCGCTTGCTCACGCGCGTGATCGTGACGGCAGCGCCTTCCGCCTTCGTGATCTGCGCCGCGCTCAACGTCGCGCCCTCCCGCGCTGCTCTTCAAGAATGGCCTTGGAGGCCATAGCGCCCGATCTTCGGCAAGGCCAGCCCGGCGAAACCTCCCGCCCCCCCGCGCGTTGTCGCGAAGGAGGACGCGCCATGCACACCATTCTGCCTGCCCCGGACCATGTCGCCGCCTATCGCCTGTCGCGGACGCTGACGGCTGAGGATATCGACGCGATCGTGGCCGATATCGAGGCACGGCTGACCCGCCACGAGAAGCTCGGCATCCTCGCCGACATGACCGATTTCACCGACATGACACTCGCCGCGGCCTGGAAGGACGCGCGCTACAGCATCGGCAAGCTCTAGGAGCTCAAGCGCTTTCCGAAGGAGGCCGTAATCACCGACAGGGGCTGGCTCGCCGGCTTCGTCGATCTGCTCGACCCGGCGATCCCCTTCGTCAAGGTCCGCGCCTTCAAGCCCGAGGACTATGACAAGGCGCTGAGCTGGGTCGGCGATATCGAGGGCGGGCCGGACGCCTGAGGCTTACGCGGCTCCGCTGCGCGCGAAGGTCTCGTCGAAGGCGTAGCCCGCGCCGCGCACGGTGCGCAGCGGGTCCTTGGCATCACCCGGCGTGATCGCCTTGCGCAAACGCCCGACATGCACGTCCACCGTGCGCTCGTCGATATAGACGTCGCGGCCCCAGACCGCGTCGAGCAATTGGGCGCGCGAATAGACCCGGCCCGGCGCCTGCATCAGGAATTCCAGCAGGCGGAACTCGGTCGGCCCGAGATGCAGTTCGCTCCCCGCCCGCCGGACACGCCGCGTCGTGCGGTCGAGTTCGAGGTCGCCGGCCGCGAGCAGGCCGGCGACGTGACCGGGCTTCGCCCTGCGCAGCAGCGCCTGGATGCGCGCGATCAGCTCCGGCAGCGAGAAGGGCTTGACGACATAGTCGTCGGCGCCGGTCGCAAGGCCACGAACCCGCTCGGTCTCCTCGCCGCGCGCCGTCAGCATGATGATCGGCACGCGCTCGGTGTCCCGCCGCGAGCGCAGGCGCCGGCAGAGTTCGATGCCGGACAGGCCCGGCAGCATCCAGTCGAGCAGGACGAGATCGGGCGTGTGATCGCGCAGGTGCAATTCCGCATCGTCCCCGCGCGCGACGCTGTCCACCTCGAAGCCCTCGGCCTCGAGATTGTAGCGCAGCAGCAGGGTAAGCGGCTCCTCGTCCTCGACGATCAGGATGCGTGCGGCCATGCTTCTTTTCCGTCCGTCATTCGAGCCTGCCGTCATGCTCGCCCCTGTGGCGAGCATCCACGTCTTGAACGGCACCTGCCAGGACGAAGACGTGGATGGTCGGGACAAGCCCGACCATGACGGAAAGGCTACGGCACTTCGTGTTCGTTCAGTTTCCCGTCACCGCTTCGACCTCGATATTGGTCGTATCGAGCTTGGGACGGTTCACATCGAGGGAATCGCCGGTGACGAGGTAATGGATGGTCTCGGCGATGTTGGTAGTGTGGTCGCCGATGCGCTCGATGTTCTTGGCGCAGAACAGGAGATGCGTGCAGAAGGTGATGTTGCGCGGGTCTTCCATCATGTAGGTCAGGAGTTCGCGGAACAGCGAGGTGTAGAGCGCGTCGATCTCGTCGTCGCGCTTCCAGACCTCGAGCGCCTTCTGCTCGTTGGTCGCGGCATAGGCGTCGAGCACGTCCTTGAGCTGGGCCTGCACGAGACGGCTGATATGCTCGAGGCCGACAACCGCGCGATGCGGCGGCTGGAACTGCCCGGCAATGGCGACGGCTCGCTTGGCGATGTTCTTGGCGAGATCGCCGACGCGCTCGATGTCGGAGGCAAGGCGGATCGCCGAGATCAGCTCGCGCAGGTCCTGCGCCAGCGGCTGGCGTCGGGCGATGGTGAGCACCGCCTTCTCCTCGACCTCGCGCTGGAGATTGTCGAGGCGCTGGTCGGCCGAGATGATCTTCTGGGCGAGCGCGGTGTCGCGGCGAACCAGCGCGACCGTGGAATCGCCCAGCATGCGCTCGGCCATGCCGCCCATTTCGGCGAGGCTGCGGCGAATGCCTTCGAGGTCGGTGTCGTAGGAGCGGACGATGTGGTCGGTCATGGCGTGTTCCTCTGCCCCGTCGCCGCTTAGCCGAAACGGCCGGTGACGTAGTCCTGGGTCTGCTTCTTGGCGGGGTTCATGAAGATCGTGTTGGTCGGCGCGAACTCGATGACCTCGCCGAGATACATGAACGCCGTGTACTGCGAGATGCGCGCCGCCTGCTGCATGTTGTGCGTGACGATCGCGATGGTGAAGTCGCTCTTGAGCTGCTCCAGCAGGTCCTCGATCTTGCCGGTCGAGATCGGGTCGAGCGCCGAGGTCGGCTCGTCGAACAGGATCACCTCCGGCTTCTGCGCGATGGTGCGGGCGATGCACAGGCGCTGCTGCTGGCCGCCGGAGAGGCCCATGCCCGAGCTCTTCAGCTTGTCCTTGACCTCGTCCCAGAGCGCGGCACGGCGCAGGGCACCCTCGACGCGGTCGTCGAGCTCCGATTTCGGCGGCTTCTCGTAGAGGCGGATGCCGAAGGCGACGTTGTCGTAGATCGACATCGGGAACGGCGTCGGCTTCTGGAAAACCATGCCGACGCGCGAGCGCAGCTCGTTCACATCGACGTCCTTGCCGATGATGTTGCGGCCATCGAGCATGATCTCGCCTTCGGCGCGCTGCTCCGGATAGAGCGAGTAGATGCGGTTGAAGATGCGCAGCAGGGTCGACTTGCCGCAGCCCGACGGGCCGATCAGCGCCGTGACGTGGCGGTCGCGGAAGTCGAGATTGATGTTCTTCAGCGCCTTGTGCTCGCCGTAGTAGAAATCGAGGTTCTTCACCGCGATCCGGACGGGCGCCTCGGCATCGAGCGACTGGGGGGAGAGTTCAAGGGTCGAAAGCATCGACATGGGTCCTCAAGGTCGGTCGCGACCGGGTTGGTTTCAGGCTCACTTGCTGCCGGCGACGATGCGCCGGGCAATGATCGAGAGCACGAGGATCGAGACGGTGATGATGAGCGAGCCGGCCCAGGCGAGCTGCTGCCAGTTCTCGTAAGGGGCGGAGGCGAACTGGTAGATCGTCACCGGCAGGTTCGAGACGCCGCCGACAAGCGTCGGCGAGAACCAGAAATTGTTGTTGAGCGCGGTGAAGAGCAGCGGCGCGGTCTCGCCGGCGATGCGGGCGAGCGCCAAGAGGATGCCGGTGACCATGCCGGCCTTGGCCGCGCGCCAGGTCACCGAGGTGATGACGACGGAGGGCGGCGCGCCGAGCGCGGCGCCGGCTTCACGCAGCGGACCGGGCACGAGGTTCAGCATGTCCTCGGTGGTGCGCACGATGACCGGGATCGCGATGATGCCGAGCGCGACGCCGCCGGCCCAACCGGAATAACCGCGGAACGGCTCGACCAGGATGACGTAGACGAACAGGCCGATCAGGATCGACGGTGCCGAGAGCAGGATGTCGTTGATGAAGCGGATCAGGTTGGCGAGCTTCGAGCCGCGGCCGTATTCCGCAAGCCAGGTCCCGGCCAGCACGCCGATCGGCGTGGCGATCGCGATGCCGAGGAAGGTCAGCACGAAGGAGCCGACGATGGCGTTGGCGATGCCGCCGCCTTCCGTGCCGGGGCCGGGCGTCACCGCCGTGAAGGTCGCGATCGAAAGGCCGCCGACGCCCTTCACCACGAGCATGCCGAGGATCCAGAACAGCACGAAGATGGCGATGAAGGTGAAGCCGGTGGCGATGACCTTCATCAGCCGGTCGGCGGTGCGGCGCGACTGGCGCACGCGCCCCCAGGGCTGATGAGGCAGTTCGCGAGGCGTGGTCGTCATGGTCATGGGGTTGAGCCTCAGTAGCGCTTGACGCGGGCGACCAGCAGTCGCGCGATGACGAGGACGACGAAGGTGACGAAGAACAGGATGCAGCCGAGCGCGATCAGCGCGTTGAGCTGCAGGCCCAGCGCCTCGTTGAATTCGTTGGCGATGCGCGAGGCGATCGTCGAGCCGGGATCGAGGATCGAGGCCGAGAGCCGGTTGGCGTTGCCGACCACGAAGGTCACCGCCATGGTCTCGCCGAGCGCGCGGCCGAGGCCGAGCATCACCGCGCCGATGATCGAGACGCCGGCCTGCGGCACCAGCACATGGCGCACGACCTCCCAGGTCGTGGCGCCGATGCCATAGGCGCTCTCGCGCAGCACGGAGGGGATCTGCTCCAGCATGTCGCGCGTGATCGAGGCGATGAAGGGGATGATCATGAAGGCCAGGATGATACCAGCCGTGAAGATGCCCAGCCCCGAGGGCGAGCGCGCATAAAGCACGGTGCCGACGATCGGCATGCCCTCGACGATGTTCGAGAGCGGGATCTGCACATAGGCCGCGAAGAGCGGCACGAAGACGAACAGGCCCCACATGCCGTAGATGATCGAGGGCACGGCGGCGAGCAGCTCGATCGCGGTCCCGACCGGCTTCTTGAACCAGGCCGGGGCGAGCTGCGTCAGGTAGACTGCGATGCCGAGCGAGAGCGGCACGCCGATCACCAGCGCGATCAGCGCCGTCGAGAGCGTGCCGACGATCGCCGGCCAGGCGCCGTATTGCTCGTTCTGCGTATCCCAGACGCTGGAGGTGATGAAGCCGAGGCCGAATTCGCGGAAGGCCGGCCAGCCGCCGATCACCATCGAGGCCATGATGGCGGCGAGCAGCACCAGCACCAGCAGCGCCGCCGCGAAGCTGGCATTGCGGAAAACGAGGTCGAAGGTCGCCTTCGGCGCCTTCCGCACGATCGGCGTCGCGCCGGGAATGCTCGTCATGTCGGTTGCTGCGGTCATCCGCGGAGGCTCCGGTGGCGTTGCCGGGATCGTCGGATTACCCGCCCGACCCCAGCCCTCATCCTGAAGAGCGCCCGAAAAGGGCTCCTCAGGATGAGGGCTTGAAGAGTGCAGCGAGGCGGATCGAAACCCGCCTCGCCCTTGTCGGTGGCAGCGATCAGAAGATCGGCTTGCCGGAATTGTCGGTCACGCCCTTCCAGGCATTGCGGACCTGGTCCTTCACATTCGCCGGCAGGGCGACGTAGTCGAGGTCGCTGGCCAGCTTGTCGCCGGACTTGTAGGCCCACTCGAAGAACTTCAGCGCGGCCTGCACCTCTTCCGGCTTCTCCGGCTTGGCATGGACCAGGATGAAGGTCGCCGAGGTGATCGGCCAGGCTTCCGCGCCCTTCTGGTTGTTGAGCGAGATGCCGAAGCCCGGCTGCTCGCTCCAGTTGGCGTTGGCGGCGGCGGCCTGGAAGGCCTTCTCTTCCGGCGCCGGGAAGTTGCCGTCGGCATTCTTCACCAGGGCATGGGAGAGCTTGTTCTGCTTGGCATAGGCATATTCGACATAGCCGATCGAGTTGGCGACCTGCTTGACCGAGGCGGAGACGCCCTCATTGCCCTTGCCGCCGATGCCGACCGGCCACTGCACGGCGGTGTTGGTGCCGAGCTTCGACTTCCAGTCGGCCGAGACCTTCGACAGGTAGTCGGTGAACACGAAGGTCGTGCCCGAGCCGTCCGAACGGTAGACCGGGTTGATGTTCGCGTCCGGCAGGGTGACGCCGGCATTGAGCGCGACGATCTTCGGATCGTTCCACTTCTTGATGTCGCCCATGTAGATCTGGGCGATGATCTCGCCCGAGAGCTTGAGCTTCCCCGGCTCGACGCCGGCGATGTTCACGGCCGGCACGACGCCGCCCATCACGGTCGGGAACTGGATCAGGCCGTCCTTGGTCAGGTCCTCGCCCTTGAGCGGGGCGTCGGTGGCGCCGAAGGCGACGGTCTTGGCCTTGATCTGGCGGATGCCGCCACCCGAGCCGATCGACTGGTAGTTCAGGCCGGTGCCCGTCTCCTTCTTGTAGGCCTCGGCCCACTTCGCATAGATCGGAAAGGGGAAGGTCGCGCCGGCGCCGGTGATGTCGGCAGCCTGGGCGGAACCGGCGATCCCGGCGGCAACGGCCGCGAGAACGAGAATCTTGCGCATGTGAGATGTCCTCATCTGGTCGCTCTATCTAGCGGCCCTGTCAGAACACCCTCTGTATGACAGCCAAATGACAATCCGTCATGAAAGCTGTCACGAAGGCCTGTCATGCACGGGCTAGCCGACGTGGATGATCGGGAATCCTCCCAGCCGGCACCACTCTTGTCATTCCGGGGCTTCGCGCAGCGGAGAACCCGGAACCCACGACCAGGCGAGCCCTTGGCAACCGCATGATCGCGAACGCGAACCCAGTCGTGGGTTCCGGGTTCGCGCCTGCGGCGCGCCCCGGAATGACAAGCGGGTCGCTCGAAACCGCCAAGCGTCACCCAAGCTTAGCCGTTGGCGTGCCCGGCCGCGAAACGCGGCAGGATCGCCCTGAAGGTCGCGCCCTCGCCCGGCTTGCTCTCGATCGTCAGGCGCCCGCGGTGGCGCAGCACGATATGCTTGACGATGGCGAGGCCCAGGCCGGTGCCGCCCGTCTCGCGGCTCGCGGCGGTGTCGACCCGGTAGAAGCGCTCGGTCAGGCGCGGCAGATGCTCCGGCGCGATGCCCGGCCCGTGGTCACGTACGCTGAAGCTGGCCTCGCTCTCGCCGGTCTCGACGGTGATCGCAACCTCCCCACCGGGCTTGCCGTATTTGATCGCGTTCTCGACGAGGTTCTCCATCAGGCGCAGCAATTCGTCGCGGTCCCCCGGCACCTGCAGCGCCTCGCGCGGCGTCTTCAGCGCCAGCGTGACATCGCGCTCGCGCGCCATCAGCGTCAGTGAATCCACGATCTCGCGGGCGATGCCGGCGAGATCGACCGGGGTATCCGGCGCGACATGGGCCCGCTGCTCGATCCGCGACAGCGAAAGCAGATCATCGACCAGCCTGGCCATGCGCAGGCCTTGCTCGCGCATGATGGCGAGGAAGCGCTCCCGCGCCCGCTCGTCGTTGCGCGCCGGCCCCTGCAGGGTCTCCACGAAACCGAGCAGCGAGGCCAGAGGCGTACGCAATTCATGACTGGCATTGGCGACGAAATCGACGCGCATGCGCTCGATCACGCGCTGCTCGCTCAGGTCCTGGAAGGTCAAGAGCGTCGCATGGCGCAGGCCGCTGTCACGCAGCGCGGCGATATGGATGCGGAAAGTCCGCTCGACCGGCACCCGCTCGACGAGCTCGACGGTCTTGCGGCCGCCCTCCAGCGCCACCTGCTCGATCGCATCGTTGAGATCGGGGTCACGCAGCACCAGCGCGAGAAGCTTGCCGACGGCAACACCGGGGATCAGCGCCTGCATGGCCGGGCTCAGCGCCTGCGCCACGCCCTGTCCGTCGAGCAGCACGGCCGGCGCACCGATCGCCTCGATCACGTCCCGCACCAGCGCGGCATTGGAAGCGGAGAGATCGACCATGGGAAGCCCGGAGACAGACGGCGGATGCCGACGGGGCCTCTTCCTGAGCGGAAGCGCGGCAGGCGTCAATTCCCTTCCGCGACCCGGAGCATTTTCGAGCGAAGTGGACACCGGTTCGCGTGAAGAACCGAAGGGCCGCGTCAGCGAACATGCGACAAAACAAGGAGCTGGAGCTATCGCGCCATTCGGGGAATTGCGGAATTGCTCTAGCCGGCTAGGCTGCTTGTGAAAGAGGAGCCTGCCGATGGCGAAGAAATTCTCGGGTTCGCACGTGAAGGAACCGATCGTCGTGCCGTCGGAAGATCACGCCAAGCCGGCCAAGACCCGCACCAAATCCAGCAAGGCGAAAGACTTCGATATCGAGGCCGACAGCCTGCCGGAAGCCATCATCGACGCCGCCTACCACAGCGGGAATTTTCCTTATGGCAAGCGGATGAAGCGCAAGCGCTACAACCGCGAGATGGAACCGCTGCAGATCGAATTGCAGAAGCTGAAGCGCTGGGCGAGCAAGCATGGCGAGCGCGTCGTCATCGTCTTCGAGGGCCGCGACGGCGCCGGCAAGGGCGGCACCATCGCCCGCTTCACCCAGCATCTCAATCCGCGCCAGGCCCGCATCGTCGCCCTGTCAAAACCTTCCGACACCGAGCGGGGCCAATGGTATTTCCAGCGCTATGCCGCGCGGATGCCCACAGCCGGCGAGATCGTGTTCTTCGACCGCTCCTGGTACAATCGCGCCGGCGTCGAGCGCGTCATGGGCTTCTGCAAGCCCGAGGAGACCGAGCACTTCCTGCGTGAGGCGCCTGCCTTTGAAGGTATGCTCGCGCGCGACGGCGTGCGCCTGATCAAGCTCTTCCTGACCATCGGGCGCGAGATGCAGATGACGCGCCTGCACGCCCGCTGGCACGACCCGCTCAAGCGCTGGAAGCTCTCGCCGATCGACTTCGAATCCATCCCGCGCTTCGACGACTACTCCCGCGCCTTCGACGAAATGCTCTCCCGCACCTCGACCGAGGCCGCGCCCTGGCATGTCGTGCGCAGCAACGACAAGCTCCGCGCCCGCCTCAACGCCATCCGCCATGTCCTGCGCATGGTCCCCTACAAGGACAAGGACGAGTCGGCGATCGGCACGCTGGACGAGGAGATCGTCATTCCGGTCAGCCGCTATCTCGATGATGGCGGCGAGCCCGAGGGCGGGTAGCATCTCGGCCGCCTCAAGACCCGATCGCCTGGTCCGTTTCCTCCAGCCATGACGATCGCGCTCGTCAGTACTGCATCGCCCGGGCGCGGGCGTTGCCGATATGGATGCTCATCTCGTCCGCGGCGCGCTCGGGATCGCGGCTCTCGATCGCGGCGATGATCTTGAGATGGTCCTGCATCACCGGCACCAGGATGTGGTTCTGGATGCGCGTCTCGTATTGGCGGATCAGCCGGATCTTCAGCCAGGTCACGCGGAAGGCCTGGCTGACGATGTCGTTGTCGAGATGGTCGATGATCGCTTCGTGCATCAGGCGATCGACATCCTCGGCATCCTCGATCAGGCGCTCGTCTCCGCCGGCCTCGGCCCGCGCGATGATCGCCTCGTGACGCGCGCGCTGCTCGGCGATCTCGTCGTCGGTGGCGTTCTGGGTGTAGAGCGCCGTCGCCTCCTTCTCCAGGAAGAGCCGAAACTGGAAGGCGTTGCGGATCAGGTTGAGGTCGACATGGGCGACCTGCATGCCGCGCTGCGGCACGGTCTTGATCAGCCCCTCCGCCTCCAGTCGCGGCACCAGCTCGCGGATGGCGCCGAGCGGAAAGCCGGTCATCGCGACGAGTTCGCGCTGTGTCACGAACTGGCCGGGCTTGATCTCGCGCGCCAGCAATCGCTCGGTGAAGGAGGCATAGGCGCGCTCCCGCAGCTTCAGCGGTTCGCCCTCGCGCGGCTCCTGCTCCGGCTCGTTCACGGTCTCTCCTTCCGGTTTCCTTCTCAGGCCGCTTTCGCCTGCGTGATCGAATCGAAGGCGGCGAAGAGCCGCTTGCGGGTCGCCGCATCCAAAGCCTCCAGCGGCGGGCGCATCGCGCCATAGCCGGGATCGCCATGGATATGGCCGACCAGCGCCTTCACCGCCGCCAGCACCGGATGCGAGCAGATCTCGTCGACCAGCGCGTTCACCACAGGGCTGTCCTTGCCCTCATAGACCATCGGGCGCACCAGCTCCGGCACCAGGTTGGAGACGCCGCAAATCGTGCCCTGCGCGCCATTGCGCACCGCCTTGGCGAGCTGGCGTTCGTCGCCGACCAGGATGGCAAGCTCGCCATGCGCCTTCAGCAGCGCCTCGGTATTGGCATAGCTGCCGGAGGAATCCTTCACCCCGATGACCAGCCCCGGAAACGCCGTCTTCAACCGCTCGACCAGCGCGATGCTGATGTCGACCGCCGTCACCGAGGGGATGTGGTAGAGCACGACATTACGCGCCGCCGGCCCCAGCTTCTCGAAGAACTGCGAGAACCAGGCATAGAGCCCGTCATCGCTGACGCCCTTGAAGTAGAAGGGCGGCGCGACGAGCAACCCCTTTGCCCCGGCATCGAGCGCGAGCTGCGCCTGCTCCACCGCCTCATGCATCGAGGCCGCGGCGATACCGGCATAGATCTGCCTGGCCGGATCGATCCCCGCCCCGATCAGCGCGCCCATCATCGCGGTGCGCGCCGGAAGACCCAGTGCGGCGCCCTCGCCCGTCGTGCCGAACAGTGTGACGGAATCGCAGCCGCGCGCCAGCACGTGCCGGGCATGGTGGACGAGACGCGGCAGGTCGATGCCGCCGCCCTCCCGCATCGGGGTGGTGATCGCGCAGGAAAGGCCGAAGCGGGTCTGGTCGGAGGCCATGGAATGAGCTTTCAGGACTGAGCGTTGACTGACATGTTAGTATGAAGACAGAACTGCCCGCAAGCAGCTCCCGAGGCCTTTGCTAGCCGTCCTTGAGACCTCCGGCGGAGAGGCCGGCGACGATCTGGCGCTGGGCGACGACGGTGACCAGCAGCACCGGCAGCGTCACCAGAAGCGCCGCCGCCGCCAGCGGTCCCCAGGAGATCTGCTCGAAGGTCAGCGAGTTGTAGACGGCCGAAGGCAACGTCCGGCTCGCCTTGCCGCCGAGCACGACCGAGAAGATGAAGTTGTTCCAGGAGAAGATGAAGGCGAGGATGCCACCGACGACGATGCCGGGCTTGGCCAGCGGCAGCGCGACATGGCGGAAGGCCTGCCAGGTCGTGGCGCCGTCGATGCGCGAGGCATCCTCCAGTTCCATCGGAACGTTCTCGAAATACCCGATCATGATCCAGACGATAATCGGGATGGTGATGACGAGATGGGTGATCACCAGCGCCGTAATGGAGCCCACCAATCCTGTGATTTGAAACAACAGGAAAAGCGGGATCAGGTAGGACAGGGCCGGCGTCATCCGCGCGACCAGGATCAGCACCGCGAACTTATGCGCCTTGCCGCGCGCGATGCCGTAGCCGGCGGGCACGCCGACCAGCAGGCCGAGCAGCACCGCCCCGCCCGTGACCAGGATCGAGTTCCAGAGATAGAGCCCGAAATTGTTCTGCGCGAAGACATCGACATAGTTCTTCAGCGTCGGCGGGTTCGGGATGAAGACCGGCGGGAAGGCGGTATTGTCGAGCTCGTTCTTGAGCGAGAGCGAGATCATCCAGAGGAAGACCAGCACCGCCGGCGAGACCAGCACGAAGACCGAGGCCCAGAAGCCGACCTTCTTGAGCGTGCGGTTCATCACGCGTTCCACTTCGACTTCTGCCGGGCATAGAGCAGCAGCAGCGAGAGCATGATGATGATGACGAAGAAGATCACCACGACGGCCGAGGCGTAGCCGATCTTGTAGAACTGGAAGGCCTGCAGATAGAGGAAGATGTTCAGCGTCTCCGACGCCGTGCCCGGCCCGCCCTGCGTGATCACGAAGATCGTGTCGAAGGCCTTCAGCGCGTCGATGGTGCGGATGACGATCGCCACCATGATGAAGGGCCAGACCAACGGCAGCGTGATATGCCGGAACATGTGCCAGTCATTGGCCCCGTCGATCAGCGCAGACTCGTAGGGTTCTCGCGGCAGCCCGGCCAATCCGCCGAGCACGATCAGCATGACCAGCGGCGTCCAGTGCCAGACCTCGACCAGAACCAGCGTCGGGATCACCGTCGACGGCTCGTAGACCCAGCCGGACGGTCCGATGCCGACGAGCGAGAGCAGGTAGTTCAGCACGCCGAGCTGGGGGTGGAACATCATCGTCCAGACCAGCGCGACAGCGACCGGCGTCGCCATCATCGGCATGACGAAGATCGTGCGCAGCAGGCCGCGGAACGGGAACTCACGATGGAAGACCAGTGCCGCCGCGGTGCCGAACACGATCGGCAACACCACCGCCAGCACGGTGAAATAGGCCGTATGCCCCATCGACTCGATGAAGCGCTGGTCCTTCATCAGCTCGGCGAAATTGCCGAGGCCGACGAACTCCACCCCACCGCCGATCTTCCAGTCCTGCCCGGACATGTAGAGCGTGAACAGCCAGGGGAAGACGATCACGGCCCCGATAACCAGCACCGCCGGCAGCGAGAACAGCCAATAGCGCGGCGTGAAATCCGCCGAGGCCGAGGCGGCGCCCGCAGGCGCCGGGCTGGCGAGATCGGCTGGCAGGGACGTGCTGGTCATGTGGTCTGCTTCACTTAAAACCCATCGTCATGCTCGCCCTTGTGGCGAGCATCCACGTCTTGAACACGGACCTCGGTCAGCGAAGACGTGGATGGTCGGGACAAGCCCGACCATGACGCTTCCTGCCTTGAGTTGCCTCAGCCCTGCTCGCTCTTGGCAAGCACCGGTGCGAAGGTTTCCGTCGCCTTCTTCAGCTCGGCCGCGACATCCGCCCCGCCGATCGCATTGGTCAGCGCCACGCCGAACACGTCGCGGAACTCGGTCACCGGCACGATCTGCGGCAGGCCGGCGCGCGCGACCTTGGCCGAGGCCAGCAGGCAATCGAAATACTGCTTGCCGAACTTCGACTGCGCGATCGTCTCGGTGTCGAGATAGGCCGAGGAGCGGCCCGGCGCACCGGCACCCGCCTTGAGCATGGCGATCTGGTTCTTCTTGTTGGTCATGAACTGCAGATAGAGCCAGGCCGCCTCCTTCTTAGAGGAGCCGCGCGAGATGCCCATGCCGTCGGCGAACATGCCGGCGTGATGCGCCTTCGGCCCCGGCGGCGTCACGCCATAGCCGACCTTGCCGACAATGCGCGACTTGGTCGGGTCCTCCAGCGGCGTGGCGAAGCCGATGCCGTCGAGCCACATCGCGGCGCGGCCCTGCATGAAGGTGGTCTGGCACTCGTTCCAGTTGAAGCCGACCTGGCCGACCGGCCCGGTCTCCTTGTTGAGCTTGCGATAGAGATCGGCCGCCCAGATCGCCTCCGGCGTGTCGGTCTGCAGCTTGCCGTCCGGCGAGGTCGTCTCCATGCCCTGCCCGAGCATCAGCGAGGTCCAGACCGGGACGTTGGCGTTCTTCAAGCCACGCGAGACGAAGCCGGCAACACCCTTCGCGGGATCGTGCAGCTTCTGTGCGACGGTGAACATCTCGTCCATCGTCTTCGGATAGACCACGCCCTTCGCGTCGAAGAGCTCCTTGTTGTAGTAGACCATCCAGTAATCGACGAAGAACGGGATCGTATCGAGCGCCCCATCGGCCTGCCGCGCATAGGCGACCGGGCCGGCGCCGAAATCGGCGAAGTCGAAATCGGGCGCGGTCAGCGACGGGTTCTTGATGAAGGGCTCGAGATTCTCGAACCACTTGCCCTTGGCGGCCATCCGCTTCTGCACATGCAGCGAGATGCCGCTGACATCGAAGCTCGGCTTGCCCGAGGCGAACTCGATCACCGCCTTCTGGCGCTGCTGCTGCTCGGGCACCTGCTCGGCCGAGACCTTGATGCCGGTGAGCTCGGTGAACTCCTTCTCCGCCGCCTGCATCAGATCGGAGCGCGGGTTCTTGACCAGCAGCACGTCGATCGACTGGCCGGAGAATTTCTTCCAGTCGAACGCCCCTTGCGCCTGCGCCTTGCGCAGCACGAAGGGCGAGGCGATCGCGGCAGCGCCACCGGCCAGCAGCACACGACGGGTCGGCTTGAGAATGCTATCGGTCATCGACGTCCTCCCCAGGACTTGAACACGGCCCGTTTCGGGCCCTTGATGGCGCGCGGAACACGAGGCGCAGACCGCCTCCCGCATCCGTGATCGGGCTGGACGCTAATCTCCTTTCGGGCCGGTTGCAAGCTAACATGTTGGCGTGCACATAGTGTCGCCACGCCATGCCTCCCCGCCGCCGGATCCCCTGCGAGAGCCGCCCGTGACGAGCCCGCCCCGCATCGATTCCCACCAGCATTTCTGGCGGCTTTCCCGCGGCGACTATGGCTGGCTGACGCCAGCCCTGAAGCCGATCTACCGCGATTTCGAGCCCGCCGACCTCGCCCCGCATCTCGCGCAGCACGACATCGCCTCGACCATCCTCGTTCAGGCCGCGGCGACCGAGGCCGAGACGCATCACCTGCTTGCGCTGGCCGCTGCCACGCCCTTCGTCGCCGGCGTCATCGGCTGGACCGATTTCGAAGCGCCCGACGCCCCCGCCCGCATCGCCGCGCTCGCGGCCGATCCGCTACTCGTGGGCCTGCGCCCCATGGTGCAGGACATCCCCGATCCCGACTGGCTCGCGAAGCCCGCCCTCGCTCCCGCCTTCGCGGCGCTGAAGACGCATGGCCTCGTCTTCGATGCGCTGGTGAAGCCGCCGCAGATCCCCGCCCTCCTCAAGTTGCTGGAGCGCGAGACGGAACTGCCCGTCGTCATCGACCACGGCGCCAAGCCGGACCTGACCGGCGCCGACCTCTCTGCCTGGCGCGGCGGCATCGCGGCGCTGGCCGCGCGGCCGAACACCACCTGCAAGCTCTCCGGCCTCGTCACCGAAGCCGGGCCCGGCTGGCGCGAGGCGACGCTGGCACCGGCCGTCGCCCAGCTCATCGCCTGTTTCGGGCCGGAGCGCCTGCTCTGGGGCAGCGACTGGCCGGTCGCGACGCTCGCCGCCGCTTACGACCAGTGGCTCGCCGCCGCCGAGCGCCTGACCGCGACGCTCACCTCGGACGAGCGCGCCGCGATCTTCGGCGGCAACGCCGCCCGCATCTACCTGACGAAGAGGGGCCGCCGCCCGTCATGCTGAGACATCTCGACCCCGTCCTCTCCGCCGACCTGCTCTGGGTGCTCGCCGCGATGGGCCATGGCGACGACCTCGCGCTGGTCGATGCCAACCACCCCGCCGAAACCATCGCCAGCGCCACCACCAGCGGCCGCCTGATCCGCCTGCCCGGCCTGACGATGCAGCGCACTGCGCGCGCCATCCTCTCGGTGCTGCCGATCGACGATTTCGAGCCCGAGCCTGTCAGGCGCATTGAAGTGGTCGGCGATGCCAACGCGATCCCCGATGTGCAGCGCGCCGTGCAGGCCGAGATCGACCGGGCGATCGGCCGCCCCTCGCCGCTCGCGGGTATCGAGCGCTTCGCCTTCTACGATCAGGCGCGGCGGGCTTTCGCGGTCGTGCAGGTCGGCGATCCCCGACCCTATGGCTGCTTCCTGCTGCGCAAGGGCGTCATTGCCGGCGAGCCGGGCTAGAGCAATTCCAGCAAAAGTGCGAAGCGGTTTTGCGTCCGGAATTGCGCAAGAACAAAAGGTTAGAGCCATTTCGGCGAACCTGTGTTCGCCGGAAATGCTCTAGCTCACGAACCCTTGGCGATGGCCTGCTTCAGGCGCGCGACGGCCTCCACCGCGCCGGAGCGGACCGTGACCTCCAGCGTCGGCGCCTCGCGCTCGATCATCGCGATCAGCGTCTCGGGCGTGATCTCGGCCCGCTGCTGGGTCAGCTTCAGCACGGCATTGGCGATGATGTTCGGCCAATACGCCGCCCCGCCCTTGGCCAGCCCCTTGGCCTTGCGGCCCTCGAATTCCTGGGCGAGCTGTTCGGGGGTCTTGCGGGCCATGATGTCGTTACCTCCAAGCCATTCCAGCAAAAGTGCGAAGCGGTTTTGCGTCCGGAATTGCGTCAAAACAAAAGGCTGGAGCTTTGGAGGCGAACTCTGTTCGCCGGAAAAGCTACAGCGGATTAAGCCGCTGCCTATCACGAAATGCCGGCTTTTGCTGTGGCATCGGATTTGTCTGGAAAACGGATTCCCCTTCCCGGTCCGATGCACTAGCAGGAGCGGCGCCCGAGGCAGGCCTGTGATGCGGCCGCCCGTTCAGGACCAGACCATGCCCCGCCTCGCCTTGCTCGCCGCGCTCGCCGGCCTCCTCCTCGCCGCGCCCGCCGCCGCCCGCATCACCGATCGGGAGCTGAGCTGCGCCGACTGGCTGAAATCCGGCGGCCACCGCAAGAGCGAATACTCGGCCACTGTCACGGCAAAGATCAGGGCCTTCTGCGCCAACAATCCGAAGATGAAGGCGATCGACGCCGAAATGACGATGACGGGGGATTGAGCGGCGCTGCCCCTTTCCTTCTCCCCTCGGGGGAGAAGGTGGCAGCGCGCAGCGCTGACGGATGAGGGTCGCCTTGTACCGGCGCGTGTCCTTCCCTCATCCGTCTGCTTCGCAGACACCTTCTCCCCCGAGGGGAGAAGGAACGCACACCGAATCCCCGCCCGCGGTGCCGCGTGCGTTGATCGATGAGGGGCAGCGGAGCGCCGCGAGGCGCGGGTGATCTAAGCCGCTTCCATTGAGCCAGGATGCGGCGCGGATGGATTGAGCCACCATCCGCACGCCCCGTGGCGCTCCGCTTGCCGGCGTTCTTAAGTCTCCGGGCCGCGCTTATACGGCAGGGCGTTTCGCTGACCTGCGAGCCTCGACGCCAGTTCGGCAGAGACGCTTGCGCGATCTCCTTTGTCTCGTGCAGCGGATGATCCCGAAACGGGCCAAGCCGTTTTCGGTCCGCTGCCGGCCTTGTCGCGTCTTTGGCCCCGCAGATGCGGTGCCGCCATGCCTTCCAGCGAGCTCCTCGCACAGGGGCCGTAGTACCCCCAGGGCGGTGCCCCGAAGCCTCCCGGGAGTGGGTCGTAACCCCACCCGCAGGCGCCGCCCCCGCCCCGCCAACGGCATACCTCCGGATGGCTGCCCCTCGGGGACGAGGTGAGGTGAGGATAGGCATCGTGTGGGAGGGCGGGGATAAGTTTTGGCGCGGGTAGAGCCCCGCTGGCAGCCAGAGCATCGTCGGATTCCAACAACACTTCCGGTGTATAATTGCGCAAGGTCTGCGGCTTGACGAAAGGAGAATAATCTTAATAACCTGCAAGGGATCTCTTGGATTCGGCCTAGAATGAAAAGACCAACCACTCTTACCGACGAAGAAAAAAGGATAATCAAGCTTCTCCTCAATAAGGGAGTTCGCAATCAAGATATTCACGCACTCATCAATTACGAGCGCAAGGCAACGATCAATTTTGGAAGAATATCTGGCGTAAGGCAAAATAAAGACATAAATCCCGCGACTGAGGATGAATTACGGCATTTCAAGAAAATAAAAACCTCATTCGACCCTATAACAAAACTGAATACCTATGATGACGAACGGCTAATTCGTGCTCGCGAAGCGATGATATTGGCCGTAAATATATTTAATAGCGGAACATATAAATTTAAAACTGAAGTTTTCTCCGTTCTAGCGAATATTGCGTGGACGTACATTCTTCACGAATTCTATATTCGTAAAAATGTAAATATATACAATATCGATGGAACAACATTCTCTCTGAGCTTCATGCTTTCTCGGAAAGATTGCCCTCTATCAAAAGGAATAAAAAACAACCTTTTATCAATAAAAACTATCAGAGATCAGGTAGAACATAAGCTGCTTGGCAGAAGTGACGCCCAATGGCTCACACTATTCCAAGCATGCTGCCTAAATTTTGATCAGATTATCACTCAATGGTTTGGCACACAAACATCCCTGCAGAATGAACTCTCCTGTGCCCTTCAATTTGGCAAAATGGAAATTGAGCAAATATCGACCTTAAGCAAATATGACATTCCGGAAAACATAAGCGCTCTAGACGCTCTCCTTAAAATGGACATGAGCGAAGAAGAGCTAAATGATATAGAATATCAATTTAGAATAGTTTATACCTTCGACGCCTCATCGAAAGGAAAGGCTCATATCGAATTTATAAGCCCCGAATCTGAAGAGGGCAAAAAGATTCACAACGTTCTGCAAAAATTCAAAATCGCCGATGAAATATACCCCCACAAGCCGAAAGACGTAATATCGCTCGTAAGGAAAAAGAGCGGGAAATGGTTCTCTTCGAACGATCATATTAACGCATGGAAAAAACACAAAATAAGGCCATCAAGCCACTCGAATTCGCCAGATAAAACAAATAGAGATTACTGCATATACCACGCAGCGCACAAAGATTACACATACAACGATAAGTGGGTCGACCTTATAGTTGCGGGACTCTGATTCACCATCCTTCCGCTTGACTCCCCCCGCCCTCCCATCCTACCCCCATCGACGGGACACGCCCCCCCAACGGGGCGCGCCCATCTGTAAGGATGGAGACATCGATGGCGAATACCGTTCCGAACACGCGTCCGCGCGTGCCTAACTTCTCGTCCGGCCCCTGCGCCAAGCGCCCCGGCTGGGCCCTCAAGAACCTCTCCGACGCCCCGCTCGGCCGCTCGCATCGCGCCAAGATCGGCAAGGACAAGCTCAAGCGCGCGATCGACCTGACGCGCGAGGTGCTGCAGGTCCCGGCCGATTACCGCATCGGCATCGTGCCGGCCTCCGATACCGGCGCCGTCGAGATGGCGCTCTGGTCCCTGCTCGGCGCCCGCGGCGTCGACATGGTAAGCTGGGAGAGCTTCGGCGCCGGCTGGGTCACCGATGTCGTCAAGCAGCTCAAGCTCGCCGATGTCCGCACCTTCGAAGCGCCCTATGGCGAATTGCCGAACCTCAAGAAGGTCGACACCAAGAACCGCGACGTCGTCTTCACCTGGAACGGCACCACCTCGGGCGTGCGCGTCGTCGACGCCAGCTGGATCGCTGACGATCGCGAGGGGCTGACCATCTGCGACGCCACCTCCGCCGCCTTCGCCCAGCGCCTCGACTGGCCGAAGCTCGATGTCGTCACCTTCTCCTGGCAGAAGGTGCTCGGCGGCGAGGCCGCGCATGGCATGATCGTGCTCTCGCCGCGCGCCGTTGCCCGGCTCGAAAGCTACAAGCCGGCCTGGCCGCTGCCGAAG